>Ga0247609_10001740_pt1 | contig 24843 bp, 12 predicted proteins | sample 172DNAGHGlowgp2_FD_193487 | JGI IMG/M metagenome (GOLD analysis project Ga0247609, IMG submission 193487) | Sheep rumen microbial communities from Palmerston North, Manawatu-Wanganui, New Zealand - 1728 DNA GHGlow gp2 | ecosystem: Host-associated > Mammals > Digestive system > Stomach > Rumen ...
GCTCCAGAACCGACTGTCGGCAATCTTGGGACCAAGCTCCAACGGGTGGTGGAAATTCATGTTGGCGATGGTGGGTTGGGTGAGGCCTTCAGGTGTGAGTTTCCCGTACCGTCCCTTGAGGAAAGTGATGTCTCTCAGGTTAGCCGCCGACTTGGCACTGATGAATGCCTCGGCCATATTCTTGCGTCTGTAGGAAGTGGTAAGTCGGTAGAAGTAATTGCTGTTCTCCCTGCGGTGCTTACTGTAGTCCTTGTTGATTTTGTTTCCCGCTTTCACGAGGATTGTCTCCCATGGGATGACCTGCACCTCGCCGAGTGTTCTCGTCATGGGTTTGAGCTTTACCCGGCTGGGCATTTCGCTGGCTTTAATTTGGGCCGTCTCATATCCCACGAAACTGAATCTCAACGATGCGTCGGCGTTAACTTTCAGTGTGAAATCGCCCTCGGCGTTGGTGATGGTACCAACGCCCTTTGCGGCGTAAATATTGACGTAGGGTAGTGATTCGCCAGTTTTTGCGTCAACCACATGTGAACTGACCTCAATCACTTCGTTCTGTGCGCTTGCCAGCTGTGTGCACAGCAAGGCCAAAACCTTCATCACGGTTTTTAATATTGTGTGTTGTCTATGCATCTTTTGTCGTTAATTTCTGTGCTTTGTTTATGTACAAGGCAAAATTACACTTTTTCCCTGAATGAAAAAAGTGAGGGGCACAAAAATATCTGATTCACCTAAGATGCGGTACCGTCAGAACTCGATGAGGATGCGTCCGTTGATTTGTCGTCCGGTGAGGTAGTTGGGCACAGCATACTGGTGGCTGCTGATGTCAGTGACCCAATAGTAGGAGTTGACGTTGCTGATGTCGAGGATGTTGAAGGCATCGATGCCGAGCCATACGTTGCGCAGTGCACGTCCGATGCCGCGTGTCTGGGTACGGTTCTCATTGTTCAGCAGACGGTAGGATAGGCCGAGGTCGAGACGACGGTAAGCCGACATGCGGAAGACTTGTTTCTCGCGTCCGAGATGCGGTGGGCCGAAAGGCAGTCCACCAGCGTAGTGACCACGGATGGTCATCTTCCACCGGTCGGTGTTGGGGAAGTAGTCGCTGAAGAACACAGATGCGTTGAGCAATTGGTCGGTAGGACGAGGTACAGACTTTCCGTTGATTTTCTCCTGAGTCTTGAGCAATCCGAGGCTTACCCACGAGTCCGTGCCAGGTACGAACTCACCGTAGAGTTTCATGTCGAGACCCACGGCATAACCGTCGGCCATGTTCTGTCCGTAGTAAATCACTCGGACATTATCGACATTATAAGGAATGAGGTTGCTCAATGCTTTGTAATAGACTTCTGCTGTGGCTTTGAACGGACGGTTATTGACGCGAAAACGGTAATCGCCGGCCAGCACGATATGAACCGAACGCTGTGACTTGATGTTCTTGTTGAGCACCACACTGGTATTGCCGTTCACCGTCGTGGTGTCCTTGACTTCCTTGTAGAAGGGCGCTTGATAATAGACACCGGTGGAGAATCGAAGTGTGATGTTGTCGTTAGCGGCAGGGATAAAACCGACAGTGGCTCGTGGGCTGATAATCCATTCGTCGTTCCAGTCCCAGCGGGCGACACGCAAGCCATAGTTAAGAGTCAGTTCTCCTTCGTCATAGTTATGACGATAGGTGTCCTGAATATACCCTTCGATTCTGTTGCTGCTGACTTCATTGTCGGAAACAAGGTTGTAAATAAGGTCGAGGCGTTTACCATTGTTGCTGTGGGGGAGTGAATAACCGACGGAGTCGCGCATCTCCCATTCGCGCATATCCTCTTCGACCTTTTCCTTCTTCAACAGCAGTCCATAACGCAGGTCATGGTTGCCGAATCGGTTTCGTCCAGTAAGTCCGAAACTTGTTACAGTGGCGGTCAGTCGGTTACGTGCATGTTCCATGTAGGTGCCGATACCAAGTGCATCGTTGGCGTACTCGTCGCTCTCCTGGTTGAGCCAATATTGACCCTCGATATCATAGGTTTCGCGTTCGAGTGTCTTGAAGGACGAGACGTTGAGACCAATTTCGTTGAACTCATTGAAATGATGGGTGAGAGAAAAGGTCCCGAAAAGAGTGCGGAAACGGTCTTTTTCCTTACCATCGAAATAGACCTTGAACTCCTTCACTATCTCTGATGTTCCGAACTTGGTGGTACGGTCGGAAGGCTTGAAATTGTAGTCGTTCTGCGAGATATTTCCTATAAGGTTGAACTCCCATTTCTTGCTGGGCATCCAACTGATGAAAGTCTGGTAGTCGAAGTCGCGCGGTTTGTACTCTCCCTTCGTGTCGAGCGTACCGAGCAGGTAGCTGGTGGTCTTGTAGCGCAAAGCGTGCGTCATGCTGAACTTCTCATTGCCCATCCCCACGAAACCGCTGGCTCCGAGCATACTGGCAGAAATGCTGCCTTCTGTGCCACGCACTTTCTTGTAGGTGATGTCGAGTACCGACGACATCTTGTCGCCGTAACGCGCTTCGAAACCGCCAGCCGAGAATCCTACACGCTCCACCATGTCGGGGTTGATGATGCTCAGGCCCTCTTGTTGACCAGAACGGATAAGCAGTGGACGATAAACTTCCACACCGTTGATATACACACTGTTCTCGTCGAAACTACCTCCACGTACATTGTACTGGGAACTCAGCTCGTTATGGGTGCTCACTCCTGCTTGTGTGGCTATGATTTGCTCGATGCCTCCTCCAGAAGCATTGCCCATGTGGCGGGTGTCGCTGATGTTCACGTCTTGCATTGCTGTAGTCTGACGACGCACCTCGGTGACGTTGACTTCACCCAGTTCAATACCCATAGGCAAGAGTTGGACGTTGATGGTAATGGTGTCAGTGGGTGACTTGAGCACACGTTTTCGTGTCTGGTAACCAATCATGCTATAGACCACTACCAGCGAGTCGGCTGTGGCACAGGTGAAGGAGTAACGTCCTTTGAGGTCGCAGACAGTACCAGAGGCTGTACCTTCGATGTGGACTTGCGCCAATTCCACTGGTGCTTTCTTGTCATCAGTGACGGTTCCGCGGATGGTGACGTGTGTGGAGTCTTCATCGATGTCCAATGCGCCTGGAAAGGCATGGGAACTGGCGATAGTGGGGTAGGGCAATGCCATGATGATGGATAAGGTAAAGACCTTAACCAACGTCTGCAGACAGTTGCCAAGTCGACATTGTTCTATATTTGTCTTGGTGTATAAGATCATTTCAATCGTTTATCTTATTGAGGGGGTAGTCGTTGTTTTTGAGATGGAATATATCTCCTCTTATGTACTTTTAATTATACTCATCTTTCGGAAGTAAAAATGGAAGTAAAAATGGAAGTCAACTCGCTACGCTCTTGGGAGTTATGTGCTTTGCACAGGACGATAGCATTTAATTGCTGTAGTATCGTCCAGCACGAAAGTGCTTAACTTCCAGCCAGCACTGCTGGCTTAACTCCTTATTTAACTTCATTTTATAACTTCCGAAACTTCTTTAATTATATATAACGTAGAATTTCCGAAAAACGTATAAAACTACGTGATTTTAATTGGTGCGAGAGTTTTTTTGAAAAAAATCCCGCAAATTACTTGTTGTTTCAGAAAAAAGTGCTAACTTTGCGTTCGGTTTTGGAAGCCGTACTTCATTATGGTAATCCAAACAGGACATATTCGGGAAGTAGCGCAGTTGGTAGCGTACACGTCTGGGGGGCGTGTGGTCGCCAGTTCGAGTCTGGTCTTCCCGACCAAGAAACAAGGTGGTAACGAAGTACTCGTTACCCCTTGTGTTTTAAGGACTTACTCATCCTTTCTTCTACCATTTGAATCCTATTTTACATAGATTTACCCTACGTTTCCTTTTCCACGATTACCTCATAGAAATCAGCAATGAAGAAATGAGAGTTATACATAATAACTCTATAGTCAGACGGTATAATAGAATAAACAATATGCACAAAAAGGCCATTAACCAACTTACTCTTAGGAGATATATAATGCAACAATGGGGGCAGACACCTTTCTTGGATGCCGTTGATAGATTATTAGCTTGAACTATGCCATGGCGAGAAAAGGTCGGATGAAATCCAACCTAAAGATTCAAACCAACCGCCTCCAGCGCGAAGTACGTAACCCAATCTTGATTGTTGATATTTGAACGGGGAATTTTTAGAAGACCTCTTAATAGAGACGGGGGCTTGCAGTGCACTGCAAGCCCCCGTTTAACTAACAAATCTTATAAGAACTTATTTCACAACGACTTTTGTGCCGTTGATGATATAAATACCTTTTTTGGTCAGACTGCTGAGGTTTCCTCTTCCAACGAAGCGGCCGTCGATGGTGTAGATGTCGCCTGTGCGGGCAACATTGTGGAGAACGTCCTGGATGGCATCCACTCCGTCAGCATTGATGGTATAGCTGACTGTCAGACGGTCGTTGAAGGTTTCCTCGCCATAGACAATCCATGCCATACCGTCGGTCACGGTTGCGCTGGGGCTCTTGGTCACGGATGGCTTGTTGTTGGAGAAGGTGATAACACCCTTACCTACGGTCTTCTGATAGAATGTCCCCTTCAATAATCCACCGTCGATGGGCTGGGGCACAATATCGTAGCCGTGAGTGAACTGCAGGTATTCTGCGTCATCGGCTTCAGGGTCGTACTCTCCTTCAGTGATGAAGATGAACGGACGACCTGCTTCCACTTCCTTGAGCGGAACCAAAGTGAGGCTGATGCCATTGTCGGTCTGCTCGGCTTTGTCCACGCCAAACATGCCTTCTTCTCCCTTGATGGTGGTGGGGAAACAATAGGTGGTCACGGTGCCTGGCTTGGCAAGAATTTGGAATTCTGTACCATCGTAGTCAGCAGCCACATCGCCTGCTTCTTCCACGAAGAAACTACCGCGACGGCCGTCGGTATTGCCCCAGCCAGCCCAGGTCTGAACCACATTGAGTGCGCGGGCGGCATGTAATGCCTCAAGGTTTTGGCCTTCGAGGTTTTTAATGGCGAAGTAGTTCTGTCCGTAACCTGCAATACCTTGAGTGAAGAGTGATGGGGCAGGGCTCAGACGGATGAAGCGAACGTCAGAACCGGATATCGGTCGCATCAGGAACAGACCGGTGGCCTTGTTCTGGATGGCGTAAGCGCTGTCACCCACGCTGATGAAGCGGAAGAGTGAGAGGTCTGCGTCTTCAATGTCGGTCTCATTGTCAAGATAGAGATAGTTGTCCATGGCAACATCGTCGCCAATCTGGAACACCACGGTGTTCACTCCGTTCTCGCTGACGCAATCTGCCACTGTGATGTACTTGCCGAAGAGAGACTCGTTGGTGACTGTTCCGTCGTCATTGGTTGTCTCCTCGTTGCCGTCAGTTGGCCAACCATGCTCGGCGTATTCGTCCTCGGTGCCGACGCGGAAGCGATACCACTTGCCTGGCTCAACTGGAATCACTGCGTTGTCCAAAGCTTCGGCCTTGGCCTTCAGGTCTTCGATGAACGCATTGCTCTTCGACTTCACATACACGCCTGCCACGTCGTATTTCTTGGCATCTGAGATGGCTTTTTCCAGTGCCTCGGCGGTTGTTCCGTCAGGCCAGAAACCTGGGTTAGTGCCGATGGCGACAAGTTCTGTCTTACCTTCCACGCTTGCAATCACCTGTCGAAGTTCAGACGGATCCACGAACTCAGCCTTGAAGGCCTCGTAAGCAGCTGTGAGTTTGTCAACATCTGCCTGTGTCAGCTTGTCGTCAGCAATCTCGGCCTGTTCATTATAGACTTTCTCCAAATCCACGGCCACCTGTCCCATCATGCTGTACTGGGAGTTGGGGTTCTCGTGGTCCTGATAGAGTTGGAACTCTGCCATGTAGAAGAAAGCGGCGTTGCTGTTCTGCTTCTCGCAGTAGAAGCGCAAGTACTTGTAGCCCTTGGTGTCGAACGGTTGGGTTGTGATGGTTTCGGTGTCGGAACCGAATGGAGTCTCGAGCTCGGCGAGGAGCTCAAGGTCGTTCTGAACGAGGAGGTCGTTGTTGGTGTTGGTGCCGTAAACGCTCCAGAGGATAATCTGGTTGTTGTTGAAACCATGACGACGGTGGAAAGACATGGTGATGGGCTCTGTCAATGGCTCAAGAAGTTCCACCTGGAGGTAGTGCTTAGACTCGGCGTGAGATTCTCCATGCCAGTCGCTGTGCCAGAAATTGCCTTCGTTTCCATCGATGAGCACTCCGAGGTTTTGGCCTTCGACTCTGTCGGAGAAGGGACTGGAGAGCTGGTCAACAGACTTGATCAAAGCCTCGTGCTCCATGTCTTTGGCGGCTGCGAGGGCCTGTCCAACCTCAGCATACAGATTCTTGTAGTCTTGCAACCACTGTTCTCGCTCGCGCAATGGCAGCCAAGCTGCGATTATCGCTTCAGCATCGCTGTCGCTCACTTTCTCAAAATACCATTCAGAGCCGTGAGGGCTTCCGTCGTATGTGCTGTACCAGCCAACAATATGGCCACCGACACCCACTCCGTTCTCGTGTCTGTCTTGATGCAGGTACAGGCCGTCGGCGGCGTTCTGTGTAGATACGCTGATGTTGACGTAAGTGATGCCATTGACAGTGGCCACAGGGTCAAACACCATCTTGTTCTCGCTCTCTGCGCTCATCTCCAGGTTGGCGCTGCGTGCCACATTGTTGAAGCGAACGTTGTACATCATGCTCTCAATGTCGTAGGTGGCGTCGCCGTTGTCGGTAATCTTGAACAGGGAGCTGATATTGCCCAGGGTCTCGTTCTCCGCATCGGGAGTGCCCCATGTCGCCATGGTCTTTCCGTTTTCCTTCTCGACCATGAGATACTTGTCGCGAGCCACCAAGTCGGTGATCTCATTGCCGTCTTCATCATAATCGATGACTATACGGTTCATATAATCCATACCTGTGCGGATTCGATAGTAACCGGATGCCAAGATGTAAGGAACCTTCGATGCCAGCATAGCCTGGTAAGCAGCCTCGCAGGCGTCGATCAATGCTTGTGCACTTTCCTTCGTCAGATTTCTCCTGGCCTCGTCAGACAGCCCGTCGAAGTCCAGGCCGAAGATGGCATTTTGGAAAGCAGCCACCTCGTCTTCGCCGTATTGACCTGGTTCAGTGCCTGGGGGATAGGAGTCATACATGGGAAAGTACTTGTCGAAAGCGTCCATCAGCATATTCTTGGCGGCTTCCAATTCCTCGAGCGACTTCAAAGGATAGAGTTGGAAACGGCCAACGTGGAAATAGCCGCGGGAACCATAGCCACCGCCACCAGTCTGTGCTTCAGAATAGAAACGCAAGTACTTGTAGTGGGCGGGAGAGAAAGGTGTGGAAATGAGGGTTTCTGTCTGACTGCCAAAGGGAGTGAGGATATAGGCCAGTTCCTCGCATTGGTCTTTCTCTGCCTCTGGGTCGTTGGTACCACGCACGCTCCATTCTGTGGTCTGGTCGTTCTGGGCATCACGACGGGTGTAAACGAACACAATCTCATTGGGAAGTGTCTCAGGAGAAATCATCTCCACCTGGAAGTAATGGGTTCCTGGTGTTGCGTTGTTGTGGTGCCAGTCACTGTGCCAGAAGTCATGGTTTGGGAAACCATTCTCCACGGCTTCTGAAGTGCGGCCCAGCAAGGCGTAGAAATTACCCTCTCCACCTTCGTTGAGGAAGTCGGAATAGGGACTGCTGAATTGCCAGACATCTTGGATCAGAGGATTGTCGTAGTCTGGTTCGCTGTCATAGTCGTTCTGGGCCGACATTCTCGTCATGCCCAACAAGCCTACGAAGCAAGCTAAAAGTAGATAAACCTTCTTCATAATTGATTGTTTTGGTAAATATTATAGGTAAAACTGAAGTTTTGAGTGAATAAAAAGTAACCCTTAAACCAGGCCTTTGATGAAGTCGGGCATCATGGTGTCGTGCCGTCGCACATCGCGGTAGAGTGCCAGTTGGTTGCGTGTTCGGTCCAGATTGTGGGTCGGGTACTTTATTTTGTAATAGGTGTCGCCGTTCAGATAGTCGGTCAGGAATCGCGCGCATTGCATGAAGGGGAATAAAGCCACAGCATAAGGCAGTAACTCCACTTCGAGCGGGGTGAGGAATGCTCGGGCCGACTCTAAATACCCTTTGGTGAAGGCCTTGAAAATATCTTCGTTGAATCCCACGTGTGATAGGTCGGGGTCGTCCTCGGCTGTGAAATTGGCTCCAGTGCGGAGGAAGTCGCCGTAGTCGGAGAAGACGAAAGATGGCATCACAGTGTCGAGGTCGATGACGCACAACACCTGCCCCTTTTGGTCGAACAGCATATTGTTCACTTTTGTGTCGCAGTGGCAGATGCGTTTGGGTAGCTGTCCGTTGCGATGTAGCCGTTCTGCTTGGCACATCTCATCAGCATCCCGTTCCAGCTCCACGACCACATCGGCCACCTCGCCCAGTCGGCCGGAGGCATTGCGCTCCACAGATTCGCGTAGTTGGCGCATGCGCAGTTCCATGTTGTGGAAGTCGGGGATGGTCTCGCCCAGTTGCTGCGGTACGTCCACCAGCATTTTCTCGAAGTTGCCGAAAGCCTTTCCGCAGTCATAGGCACTGTCGGGTGTCACGTCCTCTCGGGTGACGGAGTCGGCGATGAAGACCATCATGCGCCAGTATTGGTCATTGGTGTCGCGGTAGTAGGTCTTGCTGTCGGATGTCTTGACGAACTCCAGCACTCGTCGGTTGATGTCGGTGGCTCCGCAGGATTCCAGTTTGTGGCGTATATGTGCTGTCACCACCTCGATGTTGTGTTGCAGCAGGTCCACGTCTTGGAAGATGGCGTTGTTGATGCGCTGCAGCACGTAGTCGGGTGTTTCATCGCTTTCGGTGGTCACTCGGAAGGTGTCGTTGATGAGTCCGTTGCCTATAGGCTTCACTTCCATGACTGTTCCGGCGATTTTGAATTGTGCCAAAATGTTGGCTGTGTCAGAAGGAGTCATATTGAACCTTTTTGCGTTTTTCCTTGTTCTCTTTCTTAGATGCTTTCGCCCAGTATTTTGCGCCTTTGGCTTTCAGTTGCTCAGTAAAGGCTTGAGCGGCAGCTCGTGTGGCGGCCTCAGTCTCGGGCGAGGCTACGGCATGTCGGTACCCCTGTGTCTTGTTCCACTCGCCTCGGGTGAAGTCTGGGACCTGAACGGGCAAGTTGCCATTGTCCATTGAGATACTGCCCAGTTCGGCCAGACAGCACCATTCGGCCAGGTCATAGACATCGATGTCGAGTGGTAGTCCGTTCTGCAGGCAATAGACCAGTCTGGAGTCCATGATGAAATCCATTCCTCCGTGGCCTCCCACTTCCTTGGCCTCTTCGCCATATCGGGTGATGATTGGTGAGGTATAGGACTTCAGGAGTGTCTCTGTGTCCTCTTTGCTTAGGTAGCTGTGTCCTGTGTAGTTTTTGCTGGGGTTGACTCCGGCTTTCTTCATCATATCGGAAGTCAGGGCATATCCCTCATTGGGATACTTGTTTACAAACCCTTGTGTGCCAGTGAGTTGGTACATACGATTGTAGGGTTGTGGGGTCATCACGTTGTGGTGAATCTCGATGACCTTGCCTTTCTCGGTCGAGATGAGTGTGGTGGTGTGGTCTCCGTTCTTGAAATCAGAGTAGTCCTTGCCAGTGCGCGCTTCGGCGAACGCCTTGCCGTTGAAGGAGTGGGTGTCCATCGCCACGAGAGTCTTCATTCGGTCGCCGCGGTGAATATTCAGTACTTGCGCAACAGGTCCGAGACCGTGAGTGGGGTAGAGGTCGCCACGGAACTTGCTGTTATAGTCGAGGCGCCATCCCAGTTTGTCGTCATCTCCGCGCTTCCAGTATTCGTCCCAGAAAGGCGACAATTCGTGGCGGTAGGCTCCTTGCACATAGATGACTTCGCCCAAAAGTCCTTTCTGGGCCATGTTCAGTGCGTTGAGTTCGAAGAAGTCGTAGCAGCAGTTCTCGAGCATCATCACGTGCAGGCGTTTGCTCTCGCTCAGGTTGATGAGTGACCAGATCTCGGTCATGTTCATTGCCGATGGCACCTCGATGGCCACGTGATGTCCGTTCTCCAAGGCGGCTGAAGCCACAGGAAAGTGGTGGAGCCAGTCGGCGGCGATGTACACGAGGTCGATGTCGGTGCGGCAGCAGAGATCCTTATAGCCGTATTCACCGTAGTAGATGTCTGCGGCAGGCATCGACGCCTTCCTCAAGGTTTCTTGGCATGCTTCGGCGCGTTCACGCACATAGTCGCACAGTGCCTTCACCTCAATGCCTGGGATATGGGTCCAGCGCTCAACGGCGTCAGGGCCTCGCATGCCCAGTCCCACAAACGCCACTCTGACGACTGGCAGTTTTTCCACAGTGAGTCCCAGGGCAGACTTTTGTCCGATGGGTCTCTCTGGCACTTCGGTGACAATCGTACCATTCTTGATGGTGTAGGGCCAATTGAACTGAGCAGACAAACTTGCTGGCAACAACAGGATGGCTGCCAATATACAAGCGATGAATATGCGATGTTTCATAATGATGTGTGATTTGGTTTCTAAATGCAAATTTACTTAATCGATGTTAAAAAAACAATTTTCCCCATTTTTTTAAGGATAAAAAGATCGTTCGGGCTTGTTTTTCCCGAATAAAACAGCCCGATGTATGGTAATGCAGAAAAAAAGGATGTGCAATCCTTTCGTTTTCTGCTTTGTTTGTGTTATTTTTGCGAAAGGAACCGCAAAAACACAATAAATCAAATGGAGAGATTATTATTCACCGTGCTGATGCTTCTGTATCAACTTTCGTCAATGGCTCAGACCACTCTCTTTCACACAGGCGACGAGACGGGTTACCCCTATCGCATTCCCGCTATAGCGACAGCCAAGAACGGTGACGTGATAGCCCTCACCGACATCCGCCCTTGCGGTATGGACATAGGTTACGGGCATGTTAACATCCTTCAGCGGGTGTCGAAAGACAACGGACAGACGTGGGGGCCGATAGAGACCGTGCTTGAAGGTTCGGGACAAGGATCTGACTGCGGCTATGGCGACGCATGTCTTGTAGCCGACCGCACTCACAATGAGTTACTGTTGGTCTGCTGTTCTGGCAACGTCCCTTACTGGCAGTCCAAGATAGGGAAAAGCCAGCGCATTGTAGCCACCCACGCCCATCTGGACAAGCAGAGCGGCGTGTGGGTATGGAACACGCCCCCCATCGACCACACTGCTCACGTGTTCGAGGAATTGCTGGGTAATCGCGCCAACGGCCTCTTTATGGGCAGCGGTCGTATTTGCCAGTCGCGTAAAGTGAAAAAGGGCAAGTACTATCGCGTCTATGGCGGTCTTTGCACTCACATCGGCAATTTCGTGATTTACAGCGATGACTTCGGACGCAGTTGGCATGTGCTGGGTTCTCCCACAACGAGTCCCATCCCCAAGGGCGATGAGCCCAAATGCGAGGAATTGCCAGATGGGTCGGTGTTGTTGAGCAGCCGAAAGGCCTATGGACGTTACTTCAACATTTTCCGTTATACCGACGTGAAGCAAGGTAACGGCCACTGGGGCATTCCCTTTGCCTCCGATGAGATGGAAGGCGGCATCAAGAATGAAAGCAGCGCCACCAACGGGGAGGTCATGCTGGTAGATGCGATACGGAAATCAGACGGGCGTCGGACCTGCGTGGCACTTCAGAGCATTCCAGCCGGACCAGGGCGCCAGAATGTCACCATCTACTGGAAAGAACTCCGACAAGAAGAAGATTGGAGCACCCCCCTGCGATTCGCCCGTAACTGGGGAGGCTCCTACCAAGTGAGCCACACCGGCTCCGCCTACTCGACCATGACCCTTCAGAAAGACAAGGCCATCGGGTTCTTTTATGAGGAAGAGCCCGAATTCTACCAGATGATTTACCGTCGGCTGACGCTTGAGGAAATCACCGACGGCAGATATTCCATCAAGTAAGCCGTTTTCCCCGACTTATCCCGAATCAGGGTATTTGAAAACCGACACGGTACTATTACCTAACTCCAAGACAACAAAGACGATGAGACGCAACCACTTTATTCCACTGCTGCTGACCATGTGCCTTCAAGTCCATGCCCAGTTAGAAGGTTTCTACTATGGCAATATGCCCGAACCCACAGGATGGGAATGGCAAAGCCCAGACTCCTTAGGCTACAACAAACTGCCTCCCCATGCCTGGTTCTTCAACTTTGAAAGCGTCGAAGCCGCCCGCAAGATATTGCCCGAGTACAGCCATTATTGGCTGAGTCTGGACGGAGAATGGTTTTTCCACTGGTCGCCCAATCCTGCGGAAAGGCCCGCAGCCTTCTACCATCCCGAATTCGACACGACGGGATGGGCCAAAGTGGAAGTGCCGATGAATTGGAATGTCGCCGGCCTCGAGAAGGATGGTACGATGAAGTACGGCAAACCGATTTACACCAACCAGCGCGTGATTTTCCAGCACACGGTTCGTCCCGATGACTGGCGTGGCGGCGTGATGCGCACACCGCCTACGGGCTGGGCCACCTATCAAGCCCGCAACGAGGTAGGTTCGTATCGCCGCACTTTCAACTTGCCAGCCGATTGGAAGGGCATGCAGGTGCTGATCAATTTCGACGGTGTGGATTCGTTCTTCTACCTCTACATCAACGGCCGATACGTGGGATTCTCGAAGAACTCGCGCAACACAGCCTCTTTCGACATCACCCCCTATCTTCGCAAAGGTGAGAATCTGGTGGCCGTAGAGGTTTACCGCAACAGCGACGGCTCCATGCTCGAAGCCCAAGACATGTTCCGCCTTCCTGGCATTTTCCGTACGGTAGCACTACAGGCCAAGCCCAGGGTTCAAGTGGAGAATGTGATGGTTGACGCCACATTCTCGGATGCCGCTCTGACCCAAGCAGTGATGCACATGCAGACCCGTCTGAAAAACCTCGATGGCAAATCCCTTAAGGGCTACTCGCTCACTTACACTCTGTTTGAAAACGAACTCTACAGCGACAGAAACCACCCCCTGGCCCATGCGGAATGGACTCAGCGCTTGACGTGCAGCACTTCATGCCACACCAGCGATGAAAGATTGAATATAGGGACAAACGTGAAGAAGTGGAGCGCGGAAGCTCCCTGGATGTACACGCTCGTGGGCCAACTCAAAGACAAGAAAGGGCGCGTGGTAGAGACCTTTTCCACTGCAGTTGGTTTCCGAAAAGTGGAAATCCGGGAGACAAAAGCCGAAGATGACGAGTTCGGTCATGCTGGTCGCTACTTTTACCTCAACAACCGTCCCATCAAGACCAAGGGCGTGAACCGCCACGAGACGAACCCCGACAGAGGACACGCCATCACACCTGAGCAAATGGAAAAAGAAGTCATGCTCATGAAGCGAGGCAACATCAACCACGTTCGTAATTCCCACTATTGCAACTCCCCCTATTGGTATTACCTCTGCAACCGCTACGGTATCTACTTGGAAGACGAGGCCAACATCGAGAGCCATGAGTATTACTACGGCGACGCCTCCCTCTCTCACCCCGCCCAATGGCGAAAAGCCCATGTGGCACGCAATATCGAGATGGTGATGCAACACTACAATCACCCGAGCATCATCATCTGGAGTCTGGGCAATGAGGCCGGTCCCGGCAAGAACTTCGTCGCAGCCTACGATACAATCAAGGGTATAGACTCGACCGGACGCCCAGTGCAGTACGAACGCAACAACAGTATCGTTGATATGGGTTCAGACCAATATCCAGCAGTGGCAACAGTCAGAGCGCGCGCCACAGGCAAGACCGGAGAGAAATTCCCCTTCCACATCAGCGAGTATGCCCACTCGATGGGCAATGCTGTTGGCAATCTGGTGGACTATTGGGATGCCATAGAGTCGTCCAACTTCATCATGGGCGGCGCTATCTGGGACTGGGTTGACCAGGCCATCAACCGCATCGACCCAAAGACAGGTAGCCAGTACTGGGCATACGGTGGTGACTTCGGCGATCTTCCCAACGACGGCACGTTCTGCATGAACGGCATCATGCGTCCCGACCTGTCGCCAAAAGCCCAGTATTACGAAGTGAAGAAGGTGTATCAGAACGTAGGTGTGAAGGCCATCGATGCCATGCAGGGCAAGATTGAGATCTTCAACAAGAATTACTTCGAGTCGCTCGACGCCTACGACATTGTCTGGTCACTTTGGAAGGACGGTCAGTCCTACGGTAAAATGCTTCCGTTGACAACGACAGCACAGGAAGTCGGGCCTCGCCAACGTCAAGCCTATACACTCGACTACAGCCAGCTCGCCCCCGATTTCCATCATGGTGAATGGTTCCTGAAAGTCCAGTTCCTGCTCAAGGAAGACAAGCCCTGGGCAGTGAAGGGCTACGTACAGATGGAAGAACAGATACCCATCCCCCAAACTCATAAGACATCAGCCAGCATAGCAGAGGCCATGGACGGTCAGCCCACTTCAGTAGTCCAAGAGAATGGAAGCCTGATGGTCAAGGGCGACTCTTTCGCCGCGACCTTCAGTACAGCCACTGGAGCACTCACAAGTTTGAAGTACAGCGACAAGGAAATGTTGCGGGAGCCTGTTCTTCTTGATGTGTTCCGCGCCCCAGTTGATAACGACAACTGGGCACGCCGCAACTGGGCAGCAGCCGGTCTTCACAACCTTCGCCACAGCGCCCTGTCGTTAGATACGAAGCGAATGAAGAATGGAGCGACACAACTCTCATTCGTGGTGGAAAGCCAGGCACCCAATGCCGGTGAGTATATAGAGTCGTGTGTCAATCGACCGTCCGATGGCGTGCAGCGCATCGTGGAGCGAACCGACCAGCCCTTTGCCGACAACGCCCAGGCCTTCAAGATTACCACAGACCAGATCTACACCATCCATCCCGACGGCTCCATCGAGCTCCATGCTGCAGTCTGCAGCAATCAACCCAGTTTAGCGCTGGCGCGCATGGGTTACGCCATGAGCATGCCTAAGGATTTCGCTCTATTCACCTATTACGGCCGTGGACCGGAAAACAATTACAATGACCGACGCACCGGCTCCTTCATTGAACGTTACGTCCGACCGGTGTGTGAGATGGGCATCATGCTGCCCAAACCGCAGTCCATGGGCAACCGTGAAGAGACACGCTGGTGCGCAGTGACCGATAACCACGGCGATGGATTGGTGTTTATCGCCGATCATCCAATGTCGGTGAGTGCCTTACCTTGGAGCGCCTTGCAGCTATTCTCCGCAGCTCATCCCTACGAGTTGCCCGAGTCGCAAGCCACCTATCTGCATCTCGACGCAAAAGTGAACGGGTTGGGCGGGAACAGTTGTGGACAAGGGGGGCCGCTCAATGCCGACCGAGTCTTTGCCACAACCTACAATTTTGGTTTCATAATCCGTCCCGTCAGTCATGGCGACATCGACAAAATGCTGAATGTGAGTCCGGCAGGGATGACTCCCATCAGTATCAGCCGCGACGAAAGCGGCCATGTGAGCATCGACAGCGAGACCTTACCTGGACGCAAGGTCCAGATTCTCTACAGCATCAACGGTGGAAAGGCCCAGCCTTACCAATCGGCATTCGTCATGCGCGAGGCAGGCACCATCACGGCATGGTTTGACGGACAGAACAACTACAAGAAGCAAGCATCATTCGTCCGAATCGAGAACATTCCGCTGAGAGTTGTCACCACCTCAAGTTACGAGCCTTACGAGGGGGAGGCAGAACACCTCGTTGACGGTGATGCCTCGACCTATTGGCACACGCAATATGGTGTGACGTTGAGTGAGTACCCCCACTACGTTGACTTCGACTGCGGCGAGGTGAAGAGCGTGACGGGATTCACTTATCTTGGTCGTCAGGACAGCCCGAATGGGCGTGTGAAGGATTTCACCATCAGCACGTCCATAGATGGCACGAACTGGACCGATGCCATCAGTGGTCAGTTGCTCAACAACTCAGACCGTCAGCGAATAGACTTGCCAAAGGCCGTCAAAGCCCGCTATGTCCGCTTCACGGCTCGTAGCGAGCAACGTGGTGCCTCCTACGCGAGCGGTGCCGAGTTCGGTGTGCTGGCCAAGTAGCAGACAAAACGCTTTGATTCCAGCTATTTTGTGTTTTTAATCTTCATTTAATTGGCCGAAATGTTTTGCCACATCCGATTTTACTTGTATCTTTGTGAAATTAATACTAACTAATCAGCAACAATATGAAAAGATTATACGCTTGTCTTCTTTGCTGTCTCACAGCAGTTGTCTCAGTTTTCGCACAAGACATACCCACGGGCCTCGTGCGCATCAAGAACCGTCGCTCAGCTACGACATACCTCACCGCCGAAAATCCAGGCCATGCTAACGCCGTAGCCAAGAAGAGTTCGGGTCTTTCGCAAGTTTGGATCATCGACACCAAAGGCGATGGCTACATCGTGCGAAGTGCCAATACGGCCGAGTACCTCAATGCCTTGTGGGCCACACCAACAGCTGGCAGCGCCAAGGTCTATATCCAGGTGAGCCCCAACGCTAAGGGCTACTACAACATCTCGTCCTCGAGCGACTTCAGCGGGCAGACCTGCCTCAACAAGACGAATTACGATGACGGTGTCACCAAGTGGAGTTATGCGGGTGACTCGGGCAGCGACTGGGCTATCGAGGCCGTCACCGATGTCACCGAGGAAGAGGTGCTGCAAAACATCGAAGCCCGCTCAGGTTTCGTGAGCGAACTGCAGGAAGGCAAATACTACCGCCTTGTGTCATACTACGGACGCTGTCTCATCGATACCGAGGTCGTGGGTGGCGACATGAAGACCCTGCCTATCGATGCTTCCGACATCTCACAGTACTGGACGCTCGAGAAGAAAGGATCCTCATGGCACGTGCAAAATGTGCTCACACAGCGCTATCTCCTGCGTCAGACCAAGACCAGCTCACCCTATCATACAACTACATCCGAGAACGTCGAGAAGTTCTCGCTCGACGTCCTCTTCAATTTCACCCCCAATGCTTCCAAGTGGGAGAGAACCTTCACCATCGCCTATCCTGGCGATGTCGCTGGCCTTCACGACTCCGAAAGCCAGAATCACTACTGTGTGCTATGGAGTACCAATGCCGACGCGAGCGTTTGGAGCGTACAGGAAGTAGAAGTGTCGCAGGAGGCCATTGACGAGGCTCGCGCCCGACTCGAAGAGTACGGCGAGACCGAAGCGGCCTTCAAGGAACTACAGAAAAAGCAAAGCGAACTGCAGAAAGCCCTCAACAACATCTTCGGCGACAAAGCATGCACTACGCTCAATGCCTCCATAGCCACACTTTCCGACGACGCACTGGCCGAAAACGACGACTTCAAGACGCTCAATCCCGACATGCAAGCCATGGTGCTGAAAGTGAAGAACAACAACTGGCAGCAGTTCACCAACACCTCCACAGGTTACACTGGCGACTACGAGCGATTCTTCCGCGTGGCCGACTACAAGGTCTATAGTCACGACGAAGAGATGGCCAATGCCAACAACTTCACCATGAGCAATTCCTTCGGCCGTCTCTCTGGTCCCACAGGTATTGTGGCTGAGAAGGGCAATATCATCTACATCTACGTTGACGCCAACCCCCACAGCACTGCCGAACTCTACCTCGAGGCCGTGAAGGTGGATGGAGTGGCCGGCAACAACCCCACAGGCTCGCTCACTCAACTCAAGGCGGGGCTCAACCTGCTGCAGTATCCCGAGCAGCGAGTGCTCTACGTGCTCTATCGCATCAAGGAAGGCACAACAGGCCCCTACCGCCAACTCGCTCGCCACAAAGACATCAAGGTGCATATCGAAGGCGGCTCCCTCAATGGATATTGGGACGCCACACGCGATATGACCAACGCCGACTGGAAACTCCTCCGGCAGCAATTGCTCAAGGCACCTTACGTCAATCTCAAGACCGAACACCTCGTCTTCCAGATGGACCGTGACCTCGTTTTAGCCGCCGAGCCTAACGAGATGGAAGGCCTGATGCACATCTGGGAACAAATATGCGCCAACGAGGACCGCTACATGGGTGTCGAAGACTTTGAAGGCCGCTACCGCAACGTGTGGAACGCCTTCTCCGGGGCAAGTACATACATGCACTCCGCCGCACGAGGCACGTGGTACTCTGAAGGCACCATCTCCACCATCATGAACTACAAGAAGATGTCCACCGGCGGTGGCAACCTCTGGGGACCTTCCCACGAGATAGGCCACAACCATCAGGCAAGCATCAATGTCATCGGTACCACAGAGAGTTCCAACAACTTGTTCTCGAACATCAACACCTTCGAGAGTGGCATTCTCAACTCACGTCGCTGGTACCCCAGCAGCAACTTCGACTACATGGCCCAAGGGACACCCTGGCTCCAACGCGACATCTGGATGACTACATCAATGTTCTTCCAGCTTTACCTCTACTTCCACGTACAACACCACGACGACCAGTTCTTGCCCAACCTTTTCCGACAGATGCGTAAACTACCCATCAACAAGTGGAGCGGTCCTGGCAATGGAGGCGCCACATCCTACGGCAATGACGACTATCTCCACCTGGCCAAGATGATCTGCGACGTTGCCGACGCAGACCTTTCGGAGTTCTTTGAGGCTTACGGCATGTTCATTCCTGTGGAAAAACTCGCAGTGGGCGACTATTCCAACTACCTCGTCACCACCACACAGGCCAGCATCAACGCCGCAAAGGCATACATGCAAAAGAAAGAGAGGAAACTGGGCAACATCATGTTCATCGACGACCGCATCATCAAGAAGGATGCCAACCCCGACAACATCTTCGGATGTGTAGTAGCCGCCGACGGATTCAAACGCGCCAACGATGAATACCCGTACCTCATGTCCTCATCGACCTCAGCATACGTGGGCGGTGACTATGAGGCCTTCACCGACGACGCACCCAAGTGCACCGACGACTGGTATAAAGTGGTGGGCAAGATTATCACCTTCCTAGGCACCAAAAACTACGCCGGACACAAATTCTACGACAAAGACGGCAACCTCATCTGGGCCACCAGCAAACGCTCAGACACTCTGCCCGATGTGGTGACAAAACTCGGCTTAGCCAATGTCACTATCATGACAGCCAACTACGACATGACAGATACCCCCTGTACCGACACCCAGCCCGAGACCGACGCCATCAACGACATCAGAATCAACGAAAACGCTACCAACCCCACATGGCGAGACCTCAGCGGCCGCCCCATCAGCAGGCCAACAACCAAGGGTTTCTACATCATTGACAGACAAAAGGTTGTGGTGAAATAGACACCATCCGATCATACGGCCGTAAGATTGGATGCTATGAAAGACAGCAATCAAACCGAGAAGACTGTTTTACAAACCTAAAGCATACGTCAGAACGCGATTAAGCAGGCAACGCAATTGTGTGAGCGTGAGGGTGGTCGTGGGTTGGGACTCGCACCAGCATGTATTTTACGAGAGAATAGCGGAACAGTCTGATTTCAGGCAGTTGGCCCCTCGCTCAAGGCTGTTGAGGGCAATATAGGAAAGTTCCTGCTTCGAATTGGAAAGAGGGGAATATGCAAAATAATGGCGATGAAAGTAAGTGGAAGCGAAAATAATTACTATATTTGCAATGACGTTGATATTAGTTAGAATAAAAACGGATTATCCGTTTTGGGGTGGATATACTCTGCTATTTTGAGTTGTGAGGTTCTTATAATAACCTTAGAAGTTGTGCCCGACACGGATTAGGGTAGGGGATATGGCATTCGATTCTTTCAGCATAAGGAGATTGGTCGATAACACTATTATCAATCTCAATGAGGTGGACAAGATGGTCTGTGAAGAGTTCAATCTTGAGTTATCGGACGAGGATTACGGACATTTCTTCATTACGCTAACTGAGGAGGAACAAAAGCGTGGGGGGCATTTAGGCCACAGCCAGAAGACTATTTCATGGGCTGGCTTAGTCAACCTCATCGTTGAAGACAGTTTCATCAATTATGGCAAGTGTTCGGTTTATGACATGGAAGCCGCTGTGGCATGGGTGAGAGAACATGTTGTTCGATTGCCTCTTTCGATTTCAGAGATGATTTCGAATCTGATGCATTTCCTGAACCAAAAGGGGCTCTACATCTTTGTGAATTATCACCGTGATGAAGAACGAAACCAGGACGGGTATGTATGCGCATGCAATGGGTATTCGATTTACAAGAACCAGTCAGGTGTGTTTGAATGTGATAACAGGGGTAATCTGTTGAACTTTTATCCTGATGCCGAGAACCTGCTTGAGGAGTCAGTAGTCAGAGAGGTTTATCAATACAATAAAGATTTCTACCGACCATGTGTCCATGAACTGATCATTCCGGAAGGAGTGGTATCGATTGATGGCCCTTTTTTCAACGATGGGTATGTGAAGGATGAAATACGATTCCCCGAAAGCCTGCGTTCAATAGGAGGCTCCGATTATCCTGTGTTCGCCCACTCACATTTTCCATGGGTCGTTATACCTTCAGGTGTTAATATGATAGGTTTTTTAGCGTTTTGTCATAGCGAAATGGAAAGCGTCAGTTTCGAAAGACTCTTCGATTGCAAGTATCTTCGCCAGTTCCGTGACGCCCAAATCGGAACTTTGTACTTACCCAGGGAAAATCGTCAGGAATGGGAGCAACGCCATGGTAAATATGCTTACCTATACCAATTTCAAGACCTGGTTGAGTTTTACTAACTACCGACATCTGGTGACGAACATGACAATACTCTTGACTGAATTTCCTCCTAAGGAGGTGAAAGTGATTACACGGGTCTTACATCAATGAGTATTACTAAAGCAGAGTAGGGGAATCCCTGACTTTTCTGTCAAGATGTAAATCTAAAAAAGACTAAACAATAATTTAAAGAAATACTTTAGCTAATCGTTGTAATGAACATAATTTATGACAATTATAATTAATCAAATTGAATTGATTTAATTGAAATAGAAGGGATTTTAGAATTGAGATTCAGTTGAAGAGTGACAGAATGAAGACTATAGCTGGATACGACATGAACAGTACATATAGGGGCGAGGATTTGAAACTCGCCCCTTCACCCAAGTAGAGTACGCTCTTGTTGCCTTCATTGAGAGTGACAGGAGAGAAACTGCCCACGAAATCAGCGTAATCGGTTGATATGGATTGGTGTATGTTTTTGATGACCACTCCGTCAAAGTCCAGATGCACCTCCTCACTCTCATCGTCCTGCCATCTCACGAGATAGGGCGTTCCGGCTCCAGTGTTGACCTTGAACACCAGTTTGGCCAAGGCCGCTGGAGCATGGGGTAGGAAGTACCCCTATTCCCGCATCTTTTTGGCGGAAGACTTTCGCAGATGGCAGACTTCGTAAATGTCAAGGACGGGGTGATACAGCACAGACGGCCAGGCCCATGTCGCGTGGGGTCTCATAGAAGTTTTGATGATGAACTATCCTTGGGGTGAAACGTAGCGTGCGTGCGTAGTCTGTCTGGTAAAGATCAAGTTCGTTTGACCAATAATACCCCTCTGTGTCGCCAGAGTACAGCGTGTCTTCGTTATAGTATCCAGTGGCAGGAATGAATATCGAGTTGCCGTTAGGTCCTGTCACAGTATAGCCTTTTTTCGTCTCGTCCCACTTCCATTGGCATTTCTCTGCCAGTTCACCTATTTCGGTATAGGTGGGTAGACGCCAGCCATCGCCCAAGGTCACGGTAGCGATGTCGTCCGTGTCATCCAGGATTCTCTTATGGTCAGTCTCTGTCTGGGATTCTCCCGTTTCAACGATATATTTGTTGGGACTAAAGAAATTGCCATCGCCAAAACGGTAGTTGTCCAGCGTGTATGTATCTTTGGGCTCCAGTTCTCCCCATGCCACATAGATTCCAGCCTCCTCAGGTCTGTTGGCACCGATGTTGCGGTCAGCCCAATTGACAGTTTCATCGTAATATAATCTTATGATTGTGAATATAGAATCCCTGGTGCATTGTTGACGGGTTGACCCTGCGCCCATTTAAGTCGTAATAATTGTCGTCGGAATGCTCTCCAGCCTTTATCGTCTCAATAGCAGTGGGCATGAATGGCTTCAACAATTCGTCAACGCGCTGGTAATTTTACGCATACCAGTTGATCATCCATTCGGCAGGTTCTTTCGCAGTGGAGCTGATGGTGATGGGATTGTAGTTCCAAACTTCACGGTTGCGTTGCCAGGCCCCGGAGTCATCAAGCTGAGAGGCATAATTGTCGATTATTTGACTGATGGTAGCCACAGACAGCACATTATCCTTGAGTTCCAGCCAACGATTGGCCACAGCTGTGAAAAAGCCGAAATCGGGATTCTCTATCAAGCGTTTGTAGGGATGTGCGAACTGGAAATTCGAGATGCCCCTGAGTGTGGTAAGTTGTTTCCAATACATGCCGTTCCATGTACTTCCGAAGGTGGTGTCCAAGTCCCATGGTATAACAACCAGACGTTGGTCGGCTTTGAAATTGGGACAGGCCAGGTAGCAATCCTTGAATCCGAAGTCGCCTGTGCGAGTCACCATGCTGAGCAGATAGACATCCACAAGATTGTCCCAGTAGAAGTGTTGTTTGATAGTATTCAAATACTCTTCGTCGGTAATCTCATCCCATGGGGTATCAAAGATTGAGAGCAGCGGTTCCCAGGCCTCTGCAGACGGATTGTTGGGATACGACAACTCCCATTTGTTCCATTCGTCTTCATCGCCTGTAGGCTTGCTTTCGTAGGGCTGGAAGAAAGACCATGGTCCGTGAGCACCGCATTTATAGAGGGTACCGACCACCTCTCCCTTTTTCTCCTTTCCTAAGCCCAACAGTTTTCTGTTGATTCTGTCCGACAGGCAGTAGTAACCCTGATAGGTATCGTTCAGCCACAATTCAACAAAACAGCCCACCGTACCACATCTTCCATTGTAGTTCGTTGTATATGGCAGTTTCGAATAGTTGTTGAACATATCCATTACAACACGGTTGCGAAGGCCACTGTAGTCGCATGCTACTGTGTCGAGAATCCACTTGCTGTTTCCTTTGCGGAGCCCTATTAAAAAGAGGGAATGTTTTTGAGGATTGCAGTTTTCCGCCGGTGATGTCCACAAATATATAATTTGGAACATAAAAATAAAGTTTTGTCTTTGTTTTGGTGTTTTTGTACTCATAATTTTATATTTTTGTAAGCATAATTGGGAAGATTAACGAAAAAACAAATAATTATGAAAAAGAATTGCATTTTCATTGCCCTTGGCGCGTTTCTCCTTATGGGCAATCTCATTTCGTCTTGCACAGGCAACAAGAACACTAATGAAGGGGATTCCAGCGACTCAGTGAAAAATGTGTCCATTTCCGTCTCAAACGACAGTATAGCTCCCGGTGAAGGGAATGATGACTCCGAGAGGCTGGGACTTTCTCCCAACGAGGAGGGGGCACTCAACATCAGCGAGTTGCCACAGACGGCTAAGTTGCAAGCCAAACAAGGCGACATGGAACTCTATGTGAATGTTGAGCAGGAAGCCAACGAAGATGACATCACCGGAGTCTATTCTGTTTGGTTGGCCGACCGTAGCAAGAATGTGGTGCGCAGGATTCTCATCACCAACCCTATGGCAGAACCTGTGTGGGAGGAGATGAATAAGAAAAACGGTGGAGTGGAAGTGCCCATGCATCAGATTGCCGCAGCCGATCGCGCCATGTTCGCCTCCAAGGATTGCAAGAAAATCGTTGTGGAGGGTTGCCCTGACGCCCGTAACATCTGGACCTACATCATCAACCTCGACACCCGCACAGCCATGCAGATTCCCGCTACTGAAGGCGTGCAGGACATCAACCCTGACAAGGGTGAGATTATCGTCGCCTCCTACGGCTACTATGAGGAGGGCGGACGCTACACTTACCAGCAGGCCTATTCGCTTGACGGCAAGTTCCTACGTCGGACCAGCGAACCAGAACCAGAATAGGCATCGTCTACAGAACTTATCATATTGTAAATTATTAAATTCATTGAACTGAAGTTATTTAGAAATGCCTATTGCCGATAGCTGTCTTTTTACCATGATGTATATACAGTCCCTTCCCAGTGGGTTTACCGTTGAGACAGTAACCGTCTAGGGTGTACCATTTGCCATCGGTGGTGGTAGAGATGGTTTGTATGTCTGTAGGAATCGTGCTTTCCTTGATTATTTCACTGATGGCAGCAAAATCGTAGAAATCCGAATAGCCTAAAGTAGTGTCAATGACATGTGTTGGCTCCACGCCTTCGTCGATGTTCCGCCAACGATTGTCCGTCAGACGGGCGCGTGGGGATGATATCTGGTATTGCAGTCCTTCGGGTGTGGCGTGATATTGTATGGCACATGAACCGCCACCACTTTTCTCACGATAACTGGGAACCCCATGTCTTTCATCAGCGAGGGGAAAAGGTTGCCACAGGAAAAAGAGACGCATGAGGTGAGAACAGCGAAGTTGAGGTCGTACTCCAGCTCCTTGTCAAGTTCGTTGAACTGGCCATCGAAGTTGCTTACTGAGAAAAAGGGTAGGGGAGCCCCTTCTTAACAAGTAAAATGAGAAAGAATATAATATATTATATCTTAAAGTAAAACTTTATCAAATCTTTGTAATTTATTTATAATGTGAATGTTAACACTTAAATATCTATTTATCTTGTATGTATTATTTGCAGTACATTACAGACTTTGTGTCATCAATTTTTCCTGACTTCGTCACTCATTTTTAACTAAAAACATAACGTCTTGATAATAAATTATTTGTAATTTTGCGCCACCCGTTTTTGGGTGGCGCAAAAGTTTTTTTA
>Ga0247609_10001742_pt1 | contig 24830 bp, 15 predicted proteins | sample 172DNAGHGlowgp2_FD_193487 | JGI IMG/M metagenome (GOLD analysis project Ga0247609, IMG submission 193487) | Sheep rumen microbial communities from Palmerston North, Manawatu-Wanganui, New Zealand - 1728 DNA GHGlow gp2 | ecosystem: Host-associated > Mammals > Digestive system > Stomach > Rumen ...
GACAAGGGAAGAAGACCCACCCCCCGCCCTCCCTGTGAGGGAGGGAGCGGTTACCTGCGCAGAAAGAGAGGAAGGGGAAGACCCACCCCCCGCCCTCCCTGTGAGGGAGGGAGCGGTTACCTGCGCTATTGTGAGGGCTATTGTCAATATAAGTTTGGATTTTGTTCTCATAGGATAAATTGTTTACTGTTCTTGTTAGGTAATCGCTCCCTCCCTACAGGGAGGGCGGGGGGTGGGTCTGTTATTTTACTGTTCTTGTTAGGTAATCGCTCCCTCCCTACAGGGAGGGCGGGGGGTGGGTCTGTTATTTTTTACCACTGAATAGCCTGGTCTTCATTCGGGATCTGGGTGTTGAGTTGACGTTCGAGCGTGAGGATACCTTTGACGGTGTAGTTCATCTCGTAGCCTTCGACAGAGGTGTAGTCGGTGTAGTTGTACTCAATACCGCTGATGATGACATAGCGGTGCATGAGCCACGGCTGCACTTCGTCCATCTGCTCGTAGATGCGGTAGGATGCTTGTCCGACGTTCTGGAACTTGTTCTTCTCGGCGTTGTCGGACGAGAGTTCGATGGTTCCAATGTTGGGATTGCTGGCATCGGGGATAAACTTGAAGAACACCTTGTAGTTCTGGCGGTCAACGCGTGTCTCGTCGATGTTGCCTGCAAAGAAGAAGATGGCGTTCTCATCGACGACGTAACCGCGAGCCGTTTCCATACCCGTTGCGTTGGTGGGATCATCGGCGTTGGTGATGGTGAGCGTCGTGGCAGAGTAGTTGCCAGAGTAGTCGTTGTAAGGATATACGCGCAGCATCGCCTTGGCATAGTTCTTACGCGGATGGGGCTGATAGCTGTCGTCCCTGAGGATCTCGATGGGGAGAACCCATTTATCCTTCATGTCGATGCCGTTGAAATCAAACTTCACGCGCAGCAACTCCACGTCCTTTCCCTTGGGAATGGTGAGGGTGGAGGGATAGGTGGCATAGCTGCTCATGTCCTTGTAGTAGAGGTCAACGATGTCAGCGCGATAGGCTGGCGAGCCGAAACGCTCGAAGTTGAGCTGCTGTAGCGTATCGCTGTGGCCGAACTTGACGACGATGTCGCGGTCGTTGGTTGTCGTGCCGCTGACGATGACCGGCAGGTCGTAGTGCGACAGACCGGTGCCGCCGTAGATAGGCTTGCCATTGTCGTCGTGACGGGTAAAAGGTACGTACACGGAGGTGACGCCATTGTCATTCAAAGGAGCCTTGAAGCTGATGTAGTGCTGGTATTGCTCTTCCTTCCACTCGTCGTTGCAGGCTACAAAACATGGAATGGCCAGAAGGAGCAGAAGACCAAAGCTTTTATATGTTTTCATAATGTATCTCATATCTTTGAATTATTATCTATTCTTGTCAGGTGACCACCCCCTCCCTCACAGGGAGGGTGAGGGGTGGGTCGCTTAGTCATTATACTGCCATCCGGGATTCTGGACAAGATTCTTGTTGCGCTTGAGGTCGGTGTGTGAGATGGGCCAGAAGTACATCTTGTCGTTGAAGTTGGCAGAGAGATTATAGACGGGAATGACTTGCATGAACTCGTCGCGGTTCTGAGATGTCTGGAAGACATTGAGTCCATAGACGCGCTTGTTTTCCTCGACGGGAGCGTCCATCCAACGACGGAGGTCGAAGTAGCGCTTTCCTTCGCCCATGAACTCGATCATGCGCTCGCGCTTGATCTTGGCGCGGAAGGCATCGCGATTGTCATACTCTTCGGCTGTGTAGTCGTGCAAGCCGGCACGGATGCGGATGGGCTGCACGCCCTTCTTCATCTCGTCGATATTGCGGCTGATGGTCATGTCCTGGCCTTTCCAGCTCTTGACGGTGTAGCTCTTGGTGAGCTCGTTGAGGCACTCGGCATACATCAGCAGGATGTCAGCGTAGCGAATGGCGGGCTCGAATTTCTCGCGCAGGTGGCCGTAGTCGTGCTGTGCATCGCGGTAGTCATCGGGATGATAGAACTTTTTGATGCCGATACCCGTGCGGAGATAGGAGAAAGCGTTGATATAGCCATTGCCGCCGGAACGATAGTAGAAGATCTGAGCATTACGCTGCGACGTGGTGGGATTCTGAAGCTGCTCCCAGTAGCTGCCGCTATAGGCTACGCTGGCGTAGAAGCGCGGCTCGCGGCCAACATACTGCTTCGACACATTCATGCCGGGGAAACGGCGCAGGTTCTGGGACAATTCAGGATAGTCGCCATTCTGGATCTCCGCACGCGTTGTCCAACCGGTAGCACGGTCCTGCGAGTTGCCCATATCATTGCCTTCGACGCCTTCCTGACGCCATTCGCGGTACATGCCGGGGACGTCGGAGCCGTCCTTCATGTAATAGGTGTCGCACATCTTCTGCGTCATGCCGTGGGTGTTCCATCCGTTGAGGGATACCGGCATGGAGTGAGCCACCATAGCGCCGAGGCCATTGTCATTGTCGCCCATGTTCATGTTGGAACCGCGGGTGAAGATGAGCTCAGGATTATCCACGGCACTTGCCGTTCCGTTGAACAGGTTGCGGTAGGAGAGATAAGGATCGACATCCTTCCAACCATTGGGCCAGTTGTTCTCCGAGAAGACAGGATCGTAGTCGGGAGCCACGGTGAGCGGAGCGCCGTCAGCTTCGACGGTGTTGATACCAGCGTGGTAAAGCTCGTAGCCTCCGAGATCCATGACGTCTTTGCATGCGGCCGCAGCGCGTGCCCATTTCGACTCGTCGTAGTCGAGCGAGAGAAGATGTTTGCCATCGAAGTTCTTGAGGTTCTTGGCGATGTCATCGGTGACGTTGGACGGGTGCTTGCCGTTCTTCAGCTGACCATTTGCCAGGGGGCTGGCAGCGTAAGTGAGGGCGATGGCACGCGTGGCCAGACAAGCGCCACGTGTGGGACGTGCTATGTTGGCCTCATCACGTTTGTTGGTCCAACGTGGAGAAATCTCGTTGGCAGCCTTCGCCATCTCATCAGCGATGTAAGTGGCGACTTCTTCGTAGGTGGCACGCGGCGTAGCCAGATCGTCGTACTCGAGCGTGTAGTCGGCACCTTCATCAGCCATGATAGGCACAGGACCGAACTTACGCAGGAGCAGCCAATAGTAGTAAGCGCGTACGAAACGAGCCTGACCCTTCTTGTCGATGCGGTCCTCCTCGCTCAGGTCGGTGTTCTGGTCGATGTTCTTGATGAAGATGCTCGCCTGGTAGATGCCTTGGTAGGAACGTACCCATGCGTCCTGGCCTACGGCTTCGGTGTAGCCACCCTCGCGGAAGGTGTTGTATGAGGTGAAGCCGCGGTCCTTGGCATCGCCATAGGCATAGTCACGGTCGCCATAATAGATATCATCGGCAAAGCAGAACGGGTTCCATGCCGAGTTCTCGCCACCGGTGCCGCCCTTGGAACAGACCTCGAAGTTGCTGCCGGTGAGGAAGGAATAGGCATGAGCCAACCACATATCCACTTGCTCGCGATCGGTGAACACGCTTTCGAGCGTCTTACGGTCGCCAAAATATTTGTCTGAGTCGAGGTCGGCACAGGAGGTAATCAGGAATATGGCCAGAAGAAGACCCACCCCCCTGCCCCTCCCTGTGAGGGAGGGGAGTATATACCTTTGTATATAGCTCTTATATGTTTTCATAATGTATCTCATATCTTTGAATTATTATCTATTCATGTTAGGTAACCATTCCCTCCCTAAAGGGAGGGTTAGGGTGGGTCTAGATATTAACTTGCAGACCGGCTGTGATGGCCTTGGTGATAGGATAGTCCTCGCCGCGCGGCTGCAGGGATTCGGGATCCCACGTGTCGAACTTCTTGTGGAGGAAGAACAGGTTGGTGCCGGCGACATAGACGCGGATGCTCTGGAAGTGGATGGCATTGACGATGCGCTTGGGCAGCGTGTAGCCGATGTCGATGTTCTTCAGGCGGAGATAACGGCCGTCGCGCAGCCAGAAGGTAGAATTGCGATCGTTGTTCGAGTTGCCTCCGTAGCTCAGACGCGGATAGGTGGCGTTGGGATCTTCGTTGGCCTGAATGCCCAGCTTGACGGCTGTCTCGCGGTCCACCCAGCGGTTGTCAAGCGTACCCTTGAAAATATTACCCCACTGGCTCTCGCTGAATGCCCAGACGCACTTGCCGTAGGTCGGGAAAGTGCTCTTGCCGGCGCCCTGGAGATGAACGTTGAAGTCGAGACCCTTCCACGTGATTGTGAAACCGAGACCGTAGATCAGGCTAGGACGGCTCGTGGCACCAATGGCGCAAACGTCACCATTGTTGACGACACCGTCGCCATTGACATCCTTATATTTAATATCACCGGGCTGCACCGTGCCGAACTCCTGTACCGGGCTGTTGCGGATATCATCGTAGTCCTTGAACAGTCCGAGGGCGATGAGTCCGCGCACCTGATCGACGCGATAGCCATATTGGTTCTGATAAGCGTAAACGTTGTTCTCCTCGTCGTACTCGTCGATACGGTTCTTGCTATAAGTGATGTTTCCGCGTACGGTGAGGCCAACGTCGCCGAACTTGTCATTGTAGGAGAAGTTGCCGTCGAAACCGCGTGAGCTCACAGCGCCTACGTTGGCCTTCGGGTAGTTCCAACCACCATTGTCCCAGTACTCGAGACCGACGGTGGTGGGCAGGAAACGACGCTCCTGGAAGATGCCGGTACGTTTCTCGTCGAAGTAGTCCATCGTCAAGGAGAACTTGTTGTTGAACAGCACGAGGTCAACACCGAGGTCGTTCTTCGTTGCGACTTCCCATGTGACATATTCCGAAGCCACCTGACGATAGCGGACGGAGCCGTAGGCGTTCTGTCCGTTCTGACCCCAGATGTAGCCGTTGCCGGACTGTTCCAGCGTGTAGAGGTAGGGGAAACGATTGCTGCCCGTGGCGTCGGAACCGACACGACCGTTGGAGAAACGGATCTTAAACATATCCAGCCAGCTGACCTTGTTCTTCACCCAGGGCTCCTCGCCTACGTTCCAAGCCACTGACCATGCGGGGAAGAAGCCCCAGCGGTGGCCGTCGGCGAAGTTCTCAGAACCGTTGTAGCCGAAGTTGAAGTCGGCAAAGTAGCGTGAAGCGAAGTTATAAGTGACCTGAGCAGCCAAACCCTTGTTCTTGCGCGATACGGAGTTCTTGATATCCGTGCCAAGGTTCTGGGTGGAGATGTTCTGGTCCTCCGTGAATTTCACGTTGGCAGCCAGGTTGTGGTAATCGGCGAACTGGCGGTCCCAGTGGAGCAACAGGTCGAGGAACTCGCGGCGTGAACCGCTGTTGGCACTCGACTGCGTCATGTCACGCACGGACTGCACCTGCTGGAAGTCCAGCTGACCTGTCTCGGTGTTGCGGCTGCGAGCGGCGTAGAGGGCAGGCAGACGATGGTGCTGGATACTATTGCTGTTGTAAGTGTCGTAGCCGAAACGTCCCGTGAACTTCAGGCCCTTGGTGATGAATTTCAGGTCTTGTTCCAGGGTGACATTGGTCTGGATATTATTCTGCCATTCGGTGTTGTAACCCGTCTGCGTGGAGCTCACCCACGGGTTGATGTAGTTCTCGTCGAGCGTGTAGGTCGTGGCGCCGTTCTCCTCAGTCTCGTTGAAAACGCCCTTGGCAGGATAGAGACCATTGCTGTAGAGCACAGGCGTATAAAGAGGATTGTAGCCGAACATCTGTCCCCAGACCTTGTCGTCGCCGATACCCGGAGAGTTACGTTTGTTGAGGTTACCACTGATACCGAGCTTCAGGACGGTGGTCTTCGTCACATCGACATCGACGTTCATGCGGTAGTTCCAACGGTCGTAGTTGGCATTGGTGTCGTAGCGGTCGCGCAGCGTCTTGTCAGTCTTGTACATACCTTCGTCCTGCGTGTAAGCCATCGACACGTAGTAGCGAGCCGTCTCACCACCGCCGCTGATGTTCAGGTTGGCACGATAGCTCATGGCCCCGTCCTTCAGGAGGAGGTCCTGCCAATCGACGTTAGGATAGAGGTCGGGATCCAGTCCGTAGCGGATAATGTCAAGCTCGACGGGCTGATAGAGCACACCGAGGTTACGCGTCACGCGTGCTTCGTTCAAATAGTTGGCATAGTCGAAGCCGCTGACGAACTCAGGCGTGATGGTGCGCGTGTTGTACGAGGTCTCGAATTTACCGTTGATGTTCACCTTGCCGGCCTTACCGTGCTTCGTGGTGATGAGCAATACGCCGTTAGCACCCTTGGAACCGTAGATGGCGGTGGCGGAGGCATCCTTCAGCACGGAGAACGATTCGATGTCCTCGATGTTGATGTCATCGATGTTCTCGCGTTCGAAACCATCGACGAGGATGTAAGCCTTGGAGCTGGCACCAAAAGTGGAGATACCACGGATCCAGAACTCAGAGGTGTTCTTACCCGGCTGGCCGGACTTCTGGAAGGCCAGCACACCGGCGACGTTACCTGCCAGGGTGTTGGTGAGGTTTGACGTGTTGAAGTGCTTCAGTTCCTCCATCTTCACGTTGGTGATGGCACCCGTCAGCGTCAGTTTCTTCTGGGTGGTCATACCGGTGACGACGAGTTCGTCCATGGCTTTGGTCGATGTCTCCTGCAGGGTGATGTCAACCTTGCGCTGATCCTTGATGAGCACTTCCTGGGATTCGAAGCCCATGAAGGAGAAGACCAGCGTCTTGTATTGTTCAACTTTAATCGTATATTCACCATCCATGTTGGTGATGGTGCCTAAGCCCTTTGCGTCCTTGACGGTGACGTTGGCACCTGGCAGGGGTTCGCCCGTGGCATCTTTCACGACACCGGTGACGGTGACTTCCTGCTGAGCCAGCGCCGTGAACGTGGTGCCGAGCAGGAGAAGCAGTATGGAAATATATTTCTTCATAATGGTCCGAATCTTTACGGTTCAACGATTGGATCTTCAGGACTACCCTCGGACTGTGCATCCAGGTTCTCCTCCATCGTGATGGTACGGATGCAGTAGTTGCTGGTGTCGAGGATATAGAAAATCAGAGTATTCTCGCCTGTGATGGCATCGCGGTGCACGTCGTTCACGAGTCCCGTAGGACGATGGAAGCGTGCGAAATCGCGCAATTCGCCATTCTCATTGCCGTAGGTCTCGCCATCAGCATGAGTAGCAGCGCTGCCGCCGGCGTAGGTCTTCACGATGCCTTCGGGTGTGAGCAGACGGATGGCATCGTTACGGCTGTCGCAGAAGTAGAAGTCATAGATGTCTTCATTGCCTGCGGCCTCATATTCCTCGTTCTTGACGAAGGTGCCCTGATAGGGGCGGCGCAGACGGGCGCTCTTGCCGACCCCGTCAGTGAAGCCTTCAGCACTCATGTCACCTGCGATGACATAAGGAGCAGAGAAACGCTTGGTCTGCTCGTTGTAATCCGTACGCAAGATGTAGTTGCGGTTGATGACAACGATGTAGGCGAACTTACCTGAAGGATGGATGTCGATCTGGAACTCCCAGTAGGTATCCTGAACCGTGAACAGGATTTCGAAAGCACCTGTGCCCGAAGTAGCGCCGGAGGCCACGTCAGTAAGGTTGTTATTCACGTAGGGATCCCACGTCGAATGTCCGCTGTTGGGAAGCAGGGTCTCCCAGTACTTGTCCATGTCGAGACGGATCACTTCACCTTTCTGATAGCTGGTGAAATAGAGCTCGCCATTGACGGGATGCAGGCTTGCGCCATTGCACTGGCGATAGTTAGCCAGCTGACGTACCTGTGAGTTGCGGCTGAAATTGCCTTCGGCGTCACGATCCACGATATAGACGGAGTGAGCACGATAGTTGGGGTCGTCGTTGTCGGCCGAAATAATGAGGTGCTCACGCCAGCGCTTCTGATCGGGCGTCGCCGTGTCAATCCAGTTGTCCGGAGCATAGCCGATGATGGAGCCGTCCTCGTCCGTCTCGAAAGAGCCGTCCTCGTTGTAGGCAAAGGGATCAACGGCAAAGTCTATCGTACGAAGGCGCTCGTTGTTGAACATGGACAGCGGCAGAATGGTCTGCACGGTCTTGTTCTTCAGATCAAGCAATTGGATGCCATGAGCCACCGTACCGAAGTGCGGCTCCTGGTCGTAAACGATGAACAGATGGTCGTGGTTGTAGGGTGAGAACTGCATCACACCGTCGTTCTTGAAGCCGCTGACATCTTCGATGTTGCTGGCAAAGGAGCCGTCAGCCCATACGACGTCCGACTCTTTTTCGTAGAACTTACCGCAAAGACGGCCGACAACCATCTTTCGCTCATAGGTGAAGAAGCCCGGTGCCTTGCCCGTCTTGTTGCTGACAGTGACGGCTACGGATCCCTTCAGCGTCAAGCCTTCGATCTTGTCGTAGGCCGCGCTGGGGACATAGGCGTAGATGGCTTCGTTCTTCACATTGACGACGACAGCTTCCTTGCCGCCAATCGTGACATGAACCATGGAAGTGTCGTTGCCGAAATTGGATCCCTTGATGCAGATCTGCTGGCCAACACTTCCCGACGTAGGAGTAAATTCAGTTATCGTCACGGGCTTCGAGGGATCGAAGGGTGCCGACGGCTGAACGCCATAATAGTCTTCAACCGTGGTCGAAGACTCGCAACCGGTGGTTGCGAAGCCTACGAGCACGGCAGCAATGAGGACTAATGACGCAAACTGTTTAACTTTCAGTTTCTTTGCCATTGTGTATTAGGGTTTTGTTAGTAATGTTATTTAACTTCTCGATCCACCAGGACGCGCATCCAGTGACCGGCGATGACTGAGCGTGCCTTGAAGCCCACCATCAAGCCGGTCTTCGTGTCGTACCAGTCGCTGGTAGGAACACGCGATCCCGTCTCGTTCATATAGTCGTAGAGCGGAGCCACGAACTGCAGGAAATCAGCCTTGTCCTTGGCCATACCGGCCGTCCACATGATCCAGTCGCTCTTGGTGTAGTCCTTGCGACAGTCGAGAGGCAGACCATATTTGTTCTGCTTCGTCAGATAGTACTGCACGTCGCGCTCCATGGCGCCGTTGGGGAAGAGGTTTGTGCCCCAGAGCTTATCCCAGATCATGTTGTACTTCTGGCTCCATGTGTCCTCGCGGTCGAAGGCCAGACGGTAGTGGTCGCCTTCGAGGGCGTCCTGTTCCCATTTCACAGCCATCTCCTTGGCACGGGACATATATTTGTCGGCGGTAGCCTTGTCGCCCTTGATACGTGCCATCTCAGCATATCCGGCAATTCCCATGATCGCTTTGACGGAGAGATTGCAGTTGTGAGCCCAGTGGCCGGCGAAGTCGTCGGTGCAGAGCTGGTTGGCAGGATCCTGGCCGTTCTCCGAGAGGTAGTCGGCCCACGTCGTGATGACCTCCCAATATTTGTCCACATAGCTGGTGTTGCCTTCGATGCGGCAAATCTGAGCAGCCAGCGTGAGCATATTGCCGGCTTCCTCCAGCGGCATGTCGCCGCCATAGACCTGACCATTGGCAATAGGATAAGTGCCAAGATCGTGCGCAGCAAAGGGCTTCGTCCAGCGGCCGGAGAGGCTGTAGTCGAAGATCGAGGTCATCTGCGCCTTCTGCAGGTCGGGGTTATAGACGAGGAACAGTGGCGACTCAGGGTAGGTAAGGTCAACAGTGTTGACGCAGCCATTGGAGTTGTTCTCCTTCGAGAAGAACAGCAGGTTGCCTTCGTCATCGCAGAACAGCTTATGGGCAGCGATGACATGACGATAGCTCGCAGACAGCAGTTCGGCATACTTCTTGTCGCCGGCCTTCATACCGTCGTCGTAAATCACCTTGTCGAAATCGCGGCAACGCTTCATGATGGAGGCGTAATCCTTGTTCAGGCGGTTGAACATATCGAAGATCGTCACCTTGCCCTCGTGAGCCCAATAGGCCTTGTAGCGCTTGTACATGTATTCGATGTCCTGTATCTCGTCGTAGCCGATAAGCATGAAACTCGAAGCCTTGTCCACGGAACCGAGATCACGGGTGAACACGAGCTGGTCGCCTTCAGCCAAAGCGACATCACCGTTGATGGCGGGGATATAGAGGTAACCCCAGTCGATGCAGATGCCATCGCCTTTCTTGGCAAGAATAGGCTGATCCACCGTTCCGCTCTTGGCATATTTCACGCCGCCCTCGGTGATGATCTCAGACTTTGTGGGCTGAGAGGTCTTGTTGAGGACGAGTTCACGGGCAGCGCTCACGCTGAAGCTCACGTTGTGCTTCTTGCCGTCGGTGGAACGTACCTGATAGGAGATATAGTTGGCGGGCGAGGAGAGCAGGTCGTAGTCATCCATCAGCATGGGAGCTGTGAAGACGACGTCCAGTTCTACGGGGCCGCACGCGAACGTATAATAAGTATTAGTGGCCATCACATCGACGCTCTTCTGCTCAGCTGTCAGAATGCTGTTCTGGCGCTCGCTGGCGTTCTTGAAAAGACCGAAGTCGGTGTAAGCACCACCCGTAGTGTTGTGACAGTGGGCAGCGATGACGTTCTGGCCTTCATGGAGCAGCGCTTTGAGGTCGCTGTCAAGATGCAGGCGTACACCCTCGACCCACGTCTCACCCGTATCGGCCACCTTCGTGCCATTGATGTAGAGCTCGAAGACATCGTCGTGGGAGTAGATGATCCACAGGTCTTCGTTCAAGTCAGCTGCCGACAGATTGATGTCGCGGCGAACATAGAGGTCGCTGTTCAAGTCGCTCCAATGTGTGCGCACAAAGTCGAGACCGTCGGAACCCCATGCTGCACGACCACGGCGCCAGTCCTGAGGCTTGAACTCGGGGCGTTGCCACCCGTCGCGCTGCACGGCACGCGTATAGTCGGCTTCCCAAGCTTCCTCGTCAGCCATGGGAGCGATACTCTTGAGGGTGAAACGTTCGGCACCCATCCAACGATAAGTCTTGCCATCAACCGTCAGCAATCCCTCCAAAGGCTTCTCGTCATTCGTCCAATGACGCGTGGTGCCGTCAGTCAGCTTGTCGTAAGGCGACCAGATGGAGAAATAGGGGTCAGACACCAACAGGGGTACTGAGGGAGCACGAAGGTCTGACGTCTGATACGGAGTGAAGAGGTCCGAGGACGGACTGCTACCCGTTTGGCTCGAACAGCTCACGCCATTGGCCATAACCAATGCCAAGAAGGCACATCTAAATACATTCAATTTCTTTTTCATCTTATTCTTAATTTTAGCATTAATTCTCTTTTCGTTTCCTGAATGCCAACCGTTGCGGTGGCTCTTGCTATCCTTCAAAACAATCTTTTTACGCTTAAATGGACTCAATCAAGACTTAAAAAAACTAACTAACGATTACTAACTAACAAAACTAACTATTCTGTATTAACTATCTTAAATCAAATGCATTTTTCCTTTTTCTTCGGCAAAGTAACACATTTTATTATATATAAAAGGTCAAAAGCTATTCAAAACAAGAAAAAATCCGTTCATACATTTTTATTCACCTCTTTACACTTTTTTATTGGCTAAATATTACTGCCATCTGAAATAATTTTCATACTTTTGTCCCGCAAAACCATAAAACGAAACAATCGTGAATGCCAAAACCCTTCGCTATTTCCTCTTTTCGGGGCATAGTTTCTTAGCGGTCATCCTTCTCTTCATCATGACTTCTTGTTCAGACAAAGGTCATGAACAAGAGGACGTGGCTTTACTTTTCCAAGGAAGAGAGTACCCGTTCGCCACCCGATACAACGACACCTTTTATTATACGATGCAGTCACCGGAGGACAACATCATTCTCTACGAGACCAAGGATCTCGCGCTGCTGCCCACTTGTACTCCGAAGATTATCTGGTCGCCCGACAGCCTTAATCTGCACCACTTCTGGTCACCGGAGATATATCGTATCAACAACGCGTGGTACATCTATTTCGAAGCCGACGACGGGAATACGGATAACCACCAACTGTATGTCATCGAGAATACATCTGAGAATCCGATGAGTGGTCAGTGGGTTCTGAAAGGTCCCCTGCACACGAACGATGAGTGGAATTTCGGGTTGCACCCCAGCGTGCTCGACGTCAACGGGGAATTATACCTGCTGTGGTCGGGATGGCCTAAACGGCGCGTGGAACATGAAACGCAATGCATCTACATCGCACATCTCGAGAACCCTTGGACGGTGGATTCCGAACGTGTCATGCTGTCGCAACCGGAATATGAATGGGAACGCCAATGGATTGATCCCGACGGCGGTCGTTCGGCCTATCCCATATACGTCAATGAAAATCCCCAGGCTTATCTCTCGCCCAACAAAAGACATGTGTGCCTCTGCTACTCGGCCAGCGGCATCTGGACGCAATTCCATATTCTCGGTATGCTCCGTGCACCAGCCAACGCCAACTTGCTTGACCCCAGTGTATGGACGAAATCCCCTGAACCCATCGAGGTTGACAGCCAGCGCAATGGTGCTTCGAACATCTGTATCGTTCCAGCGTTGGAAGGCGATAGCGCCTACCTCCTCTATGAAGCCCTGTGGGCTGAGAACGAGCAGGAAACCAAGCATCGGAGTGTTTTCCTGAAGACCATTTGCTGGGATAGCGACGGGAATCTGCTGTTTAATCCCGCCCCAAGATAAATAAGATGTCAGCTTTTGACGCTTTTTTGCTCAAAAAATCTCTTCGAACGCTTGTTTCTTGAGATTTCTTTGTATCTTTGCCCCCGAAAATGAATCCATCACGACATCAACGTATTATATATATCAATAAGGAGTAAGAACATGATCCATTCGAACAGGCATTGTCTCGTAGTCACGATGCTCGGCCGTAAGCTTCCGCGTAGGATGCTTATAGGTCTTTGTCTGCTCTGCTCCTCGACGCTTTCTGCACAATACGATCCGGCATTTAATCATTACTGGAATCTCCAGACCTTCTATAATCCGGCAGCCTCCGGACTCAATGGCCAGCTGAACCTGCAAGGAGCCTATGCTATGCAGCTCCTGGGCTACACTCATGCTCCTGCCACGATGATCATCACCGCCGACCTCCCATTGTGGATGATCGGCCCTGCCCATGGCTTGGGAGCGGGGTTCGTCAACGATAAAATCGGTCTTTTTGAGCACAAACGCTTCTTCATCCAGTATGCTTATCACCAGAAATTGTGGGGCGGGCGTCTCAGTGCCGGCGTGCGTGCCGGCCTTTTGGCAGAGTCCTTCGATGGGTCAGGTCTTGAACTGATCGACACTGGCGATCCTGCTTTCCCGACCTCCGAAGTCAACGGCACCTCTTTCGACCTCGATGCGGGTCTTCGCTTCGATGGCAAACGGTGGTATGTGGGCTTTTCGGTAATGCACACTTTGGCTCCCGTTGTCGAGCTCGGCGACAACAAAACCAATGAATATGAGATACCTCAGACATTTTATTTGACTGGAGGATACAATATTCGGCTCCGAAATCCGTTATTATCAATGCAGACCTCTGCTATCGTGCGCACCGATTTGAACAATTGGCGTGGCGATGTCACCGCTCGTCTGTGCTACACCGGTCCCAAAGGGAAGCTGTATGTAGGCCTCGGCTACAGTCCCACCATCTCTGCATCGGTGTTCGTCGGCGGCGACTTTCATGGCATACAGCTCGGCTACTGCTACGAGTGCTACACCTCGGGGATCGGCCCCTTGCAAGGCACTCACGAGCTATCCATCGGTTACACCACCGACCTCGACCTCTTCAAGAAAGGCCGCAACCGACACCAGAGCGTAAGAATACTATAAACGACGAAAACGATAACGATAACGAAAACGAAAACTATTGGTGATTGAAAATTGATAATTTGAACTCATTATATATTAGATAGTTTATGATCAAAAACAGCTATTCACAAAAGCTTCATGCTACCATCGCCCTTAAAGCAGCCCTCACTCTTTGGCGAGGGGTCGCGGGCGGGCTTGTCCTGCTCCTGCTTTGTGTCGTGACGCTTGCCTCCTGTGCTGGCGCTAAGAGCAACGCTATGGCTACCGGCGGTGAAATCACGGGCGTCCGCGGCACATCGTTCAACGAGGCAGCTCCATTCGGTATGGTGGCCATCCCTAAGGGCTCGTTGCACGTCGGCCTTGAAGATGGCGACACGCTCTGGGGAGCCGGATTCCCCAGTCGGGACATCAGCGTGGACGGCTTTTGGATGGATCAGACGGAAGTGTCCAATGCCAAATACCGGCAGTTCGTCTATTGGGTGCGCGACAGCATCATCCGCGAACGTCTTGCTGATCCTGCCTTCGGCGGCGACGAGACCTACAAGATCGAGGAGGACAAGGAAGGCAACCCCATCACACCTCATCTCAACTGGAATAAGGCTATTCCCTGGCGCAAAGCCACGGAGGACGAAGCACGTGCCATCGAAAGCGTGTACGTCGTACATCCCATCGACGGCACCAAGATGCTCGATGCCAGCCAGATGAACTATCGCTACGAGGTGTACAACTACGCCATGGCCGGTTTGCGTAAGTTCCGCCTCAATCCCGAGGAACGTGACTTGAACACCGACCACGAGGTTTCCACTGCCGACGTGATGATCTCCAAGGACACGGCCTACATCGACGACGAGGGCAAGATCGTGCGACAGACCATCACCCGTCCGCTTTCCGGCCCATGGGATTTCCTGAACACCTACATCGTCAATATCTATCCCGACACGACCTGTTGGGTCAACGACTTCCAGAACGCAGAAAACGAGCGCTACCTGCGCCTGTATTTCTCCAATCCCGCTTATGACGACTATCCCGTTGTCGGCGTCTCCTGGGAGCAGGCCTCGGCCTTCTGTCGTTGGCGCACGGAATTCCTGATGAAGGGCTTGGGCGGCAATGGCGCTGACATCCAGCCTTTCCGCCTCCCGACCGAGATCGAATGGGAGTATGCCGCCCGCGGCAAGGAGGGTAATCCCTTCCCGTGGGAGTCCACGGATGTCAAGAGTGACAAAGGTTGTTTCTATGCCAACTTCAAGCCCGATCGCGGCAACTACACGCTCGACGGCTCGCTCATCACCTCCAAGTGCGGTATCTTCTCGGCCAATTCCAACGGCCTCTTCGACATGGCCGGCAACGTGGCTGAATGGACATCAACCGTCTTCACCGAGGCTGGCGTGGACGCCATGAGCGACATGAACCCCGAATTGCGCTACGATGCAGCCAAGGAAGACCCCTATCGTCTGAAAAAGAAGAGCGTGCGCGGAGGATCATGGAAAGACCCTGAATCCATGATACGCTCTGCTTGGCGATCCTATGAATACCAGAACCAGCCGCGTTCATACATCGGATTCCGCTGCGTAAGGAGCATGGTTCGTGATGCTTCCGGAACAAAGAACAAAGGAAAGAAATAAAATAATTATATGAATGAAGATTGATGAACGATGAATACGATAGAAAGGACTCCATATCCACCTGTATTCATCAATCAGAAATCATAAATCATCAATAAACAATATGTCTAAGTTTAGCCTTATAGCCCGTTTGCAGCATTGGATGGATTCCGTGCCGGGTCAGACATTCATGAACTACGCCTATAGCTGGGGTGCAGCCATCGTTATCCTTGGCACACTTTTCAAGCTGACGCACATCCCTGGTGCCAACTTGATGCTTTTCATCGGTATGGGCACTGAGGTCTTTGTGTTCTTTATTTCCGGTTTCGACCGTCCCTTCGATGCTAAGGTCGATACCGAGCTGGCCGACGACTTTGTCAGCCTCGAAGAAGCTGAAGCCTTGAAAGCGGCTGCGCAGGCAGCGGCTGCGGCTGGTCTTGGCGAAGGCGGCGGAGCTACGGTAGTTGCTGGCGGCGGACCTGTCGTGGCCGGTGGCGGACCTGTCATTGCTGGTGGCGGACCTGTCGTGGCCGGCGGCACAGGCGGTGGCGGCACAGTCATCATCGGTGGCGGTGCACCTGCCGGAGGTACGGTCGTCATTGGCGGCGGAGCGCACCTGGCAGAGGGTGAGGGCGTTGAAGGCGTTGAAGGCGTTGAAGGTGCGGCACCTGTTGTCAGCGGCGGTGTCATCAGCGGTGGCGTCATTGGCGGTGGATTTGTCGGTGGCGGCGGTCCTGGTCTTTCAGCAGAAGATGCAGCCAATCTCGCGGCAGCAGCTCAGGCGGCAGCCAACGTCGGCGCATCGCTCGGTCAGGAGGCGCAAGGCTTGCTCACCAATGCACAGGCTGCTAATGCTCCTGAAGTGGAAGATGCCATCGAGGCCTACGTTGACCAGCTCTCACAACTCACCGAGGTGCTCGGCAGAGTGCGTGAGCAGGCAAGCCGCATGACGCAGGACAGCGAGGAAATGGTTAACCTCAACCGTACGCTCACGGGCATCAACACCATCTACGAGATGCAGCTTAAGAGCATCAGTCAGCAGGTCGGCACGATCGACCAGATCAACGAGCAAACGCGGCGCATGGCAGCGCAGATCGAAGAGCTCAACAACGTCTATGCACGCATGATCGAAGCGCTGACCGTAAATATGCCTAAGGCAGCTCCGAATGCTTAAATAATCGTTTAGCGTTTAACGTTTAACGTTTAGACGCTGAATGTCACAAAAGAAAAACTTAACCCTTAAACGTTAAACGCTAAACGTTAAACGAAAAAAGAATGCCTGTAAAGAAAAGACCAGTCTCTCCTCGCCAGAAGATGATCAACCTGATGTACGTCGTCCTCATGGCCATGCTCGCGCTCAACGTGTCGAGCGACGTGCTCAATGGTTTCTCGCTGGTGGACAAGAGTCTGCAGACAACCACCAAGAACGCCTCGGAGGTTAACGCCGGCATCTACGAAGATTTCGAGGAGCAGATGAAGGCCAACCCCAAGAAGGTCAAGGAGTGGTACGACAAGGCCCAGGCCGTGCGCCAGATGTCTGACTCGCTGTTCAGCCTGGCTGAGGAGCTGAAGGTGCTCATTGTGAGGAAAAGCGATGGCAAGGACGGCGACGTGACCGATATCAAGAACCGTGAAGATCTCGAAGCTGCCACCAGCGTAATGCTGGCACCCGGAACGGGACATGGCACGCAGCTCTTCAACAGCATCAACAGCTATCGCGAGCGCATCGTCAAGATGGTCACGGATTCTGCACAACGACGCATCATCGCCAGCAACCTCAACACCGAGGTGCCGCAGAGCGTGCGCACACTCGGCAAGAACTGGCAGGAATACATGTTCGAATCCATGCCTACGGCAGCTGCCGTCACGCTGCTCACCAAGCTGCAGAGTGACGTCCGTTATGCCGAAGGCGAGGTGCTGCACGGCCTGTCGGCGAATATCGGCATCAAGGACATTCATGTCAACGAGCTGAATGCTTACGTCATTCCCTCTGCCCAGACTGTCGTCCAAGGCGGTAAGTTCACGGCTCAGATTCTCATGGCAGCCGTCGATACGACCAACCGTCCGACCATTTACATCGGCGGTCAGAAGATTAACAGCGACCGCGGCATCTACGAAACCGTATGCTCGCGAACCGGCGACTTCAATCTCGTCGGTTACATCGAGATGATGAATGCACAGGGCGAACTCGTGCGCCGCAACTTCGAACAGAAATACACCGTCGTGGCGCCCTCCGCTACGGTCTCGGCGGATTTGATGAACGTCCTCTATGCCGGCTACGACAACCCGATGTCGGTGAGCGTGCCGGGCGTTTCTACCAGCCAGCTGCAGGTGACGATGTCAGGCGGCGGTTTGACCGCGAAGGGCGATGGCAAGTTCATCGCACGTCCCACACAGGTGGGCGGCGAGGCAGTCGTCACCGTGGCGGCGAAGACCGAGGGACGTGTCCAGGAGATGGGCAAGTTCACCTTCCGCGTCCGCAAACTGCCCGATCCGACAGCCTTCATCGCATATAGCGACGGCCAGGGAGGCGAGAACCGTTTCAAGGGTGGTAAGATATCCAAACAAGTGCTGATGAGTGTCAATACCCTCGGTGCTGCTGTTGACGACGGACTGCTCAATATCCCCTTCCGTGTGACGGGATTCGAGACGGTTTCCTACGACCGGATGGGTAATGCCTTCCCTGTTGTCTCAGAGTCTGCCGACTTTACTGATAGACAAAAAAGTATGATCCGTGGCCTCACACGCGGTAAACGTTTTTTCATTACACGCATCAAAGCTATAGGACCTGACGGCGTAGAACGCACCCTCGACGGCGCAATGGACGTGACTGTTAACTAAAAGAATATATAGAAGTTCTAGAGCATCTAAAATATCTAGAGCATCTACAAAAAAATAACAATAACGACTATGAAAAGAATCCTCATCATAATTACGGTTGTGCTCTTGGCTGGCATTACCGCTAATGCTCAGCCCGCCAGACGTCGTACGACAACCACTTCGACGACCAACCAAAATGCTGCGGCTCAGAGACAAGCTGCTGCAGAGAAGAAAACCGACCGTGCGTCAATCATGTTTCCCACGTCGGCCGAGATGCCGGAGGACGTCGTCTGGCGCCGTGACATCTATCGCCAACTCGACTTGTTGAAGGATGCCAATGCACCCCTCTACTATCCCGTCGAGCCGCACGGCAAGGATCAGAACCTCTTCACGTTCATCTTCCGTCTTTTCGTATCGGGGCGCGTCAAAGGCTATAAGCCGGGCGATGATGGTGGCGAGTCGTTCGACGAGAAAGATCGTCTCGAAGTGAAGGACTTGTTGACTGACCAACGCATCTATTTCGAGGAGGAGGGTGGTAAGATTACCGTTCCCGAGAGCGACATACCCTCGTCTTTCGTCAAGCGTTTCTACTTGAAGGAAAGTAGCTATTTCGATCAGCGTTCCGCTACCTATAAGACGCGTGTCGTGGCCCTCTGCCCTGTGCTCATGGAGGAGAGCGAGTTCGAATCGATAGACGATGAACCCGGAACGGCTCAATCAAGGCCCTTGTTCTGGGTGAAATACGATGATATCTCCAGCTACCTCTCCCGTATGCCGGTGATGGCTTCCAACTTCAACAATGTCACCAATATGACCGTCGATGACTATTTCACTTTGAATCGTTACGATGGTAAAATATACAAGACCAACAACTTGCAAGGCCGCCTGCTGTCTGACTATGCAAAGAACGATACGGCTATGGCTGCCGAACAGGAGCGCATCGAGCAGCAGCTGAAGGACTTCGAGGAGCATATCTGGCACTATGAAGCACCCGTTGACTCCCTCGACAGCATCAATGCCGCCAAGGACGACAAAGCCGACAAGAAGGTGCGTGCAAAACGCGACACGAAGCCTGCCGCCGCCAAGGAAGAGAAGAAATCTTCGCGTCGCTCATCGGCAAGCACTGCGAAAGCCCCCAAGAGCAGTTCCGCTCCACGTTCTTCGGCTCGACGACAAAGACGTTAAACCTATTAATTACAAACACAATGAAAAGATTCTACTCTCTCTTACTCCTGATGCTCATGCTTGCACCTGCAAGCTACGCTAAGGTCAAGTTCGGCGTTGAAGCCGGAGCCTACATCAACAAACTGAAGTTCAACAAGGATATCGTTTCCAGCGAGAACCGTGCAGGATTCTTCATCGGTCCTAAGCTCAAAGCTTCATTGGCTTTAGGATTTGGTGTCGATGCAGCTTTGCTCTACTCCAACCGCTCGGCCGAGTTCAACATAGCGAGCACCGAAAACACGAAGAACCTCAACTTCATTACCGTTCCCGTCAACGTGCGGTGGCAGTTAGGCTCTGATCGTTTTGCTCCTTACGTTGCTACTGGACCCCAATGGGACTTCTTCATCGGCAATGCCAACTTCAGCACCGACGCGCTCAAGGCGACGTTTGAGCACAACATCATCAGTTGGAACATTGGCGTAGGCCTCATGCTCCTCGAGCACGTTCAGATCGGCTTCAGCTGGAACTTCCCCATCACCAACAGCGGTAAGCTTGACAAATATGCTTTCGACGAAGTCAAGCAAGAGTTTACTAATGTCATTGAGGACACCTCGAAGCTGAAGAACAAGGAGTGGACTATTCGCGTGAACTACTATTTCTAAACTTGTTCATCTGTTAACTTGTTAATTAGTCACCTTGTCCCACTTTGCTGACGTAGTGCTTCCCGTCCCCCTTCCGGGACTCTTCACCTACGCCCTGCCACCAGCCTTGGAACCCCAGGCACAGGCAGGGTGCCGTGTCTCTGTGCCTTTCGGGAACAAGCGCACGGCCGTCGGCCTCATCGTACGTCTCCACAACGTGGCTCCTGTCGGCGTGGAGGTGAAATCTATCCTCGACGTTCTCGACCATTCGCCTGTCATCCTGCCCCATCAATTGCAGCTGTGGCAATGGATATCCGACTATTACCTCTGTACCATCGGCGAAGTGTTCAAGGCGGCGCTGCCGGGGAAGGGTCCCCTCTCCCGTCCACCCTCAAGGGGGAAGATAGTCACCTCGGCTGCTGAAGAGAAAGCACCCAATCTAATACATTCCACCTCCCCTCTTGAGGGGGAACAGGAGGTTGGGCTCCCCTCCCTCTCCCCTGCACAATCCGCCGCCCTTTCTCAGATATATAAGGAATGGGAGAGTCATTCCGTCTGCCTTCTCCACGGCGTAACTTCTTCGGGCAAGACCGAGATGTACATTCATCTCATCGCCCAAGCCATAGCACAGGGCAAGCAGGTGCTTTACCTCCTGCCCGAAATCGTGCTCACCAGCCAGCTCACCGACCGCCTGCGTGCTGTCTTCGGCGATCGCCTTGGCGTCTATCACAGCAAGTTCAGCGACCGCCAGCGCTCCGAAGTATGGCTGCGTCAGTTGTCCGACCACCCCTATGACATCATTGTCGGCGTGCGCTCCTCCGTCTTCCTGCCGTTCCAGCGTCTCGGCTTTGTCATCGTCGATGAAGAGCATGAAGTCAACTTCAAACAGCAGGATCCGGCACCACGTTACAACGCCCGTAACGTCGCCATCATGATGGCCTCGCGTGCCGGTGCCCGCACCCTCCTGGGTACCGCCACCCCTTCCTTCGAAAGCTACTACAACGCCCGGATGGGTAAGTACGGGCTCGTCACGCTCACGGAACGCTTCGGACGTGTGCAGCTGCCCGAGATCAACGTCATCGATGTGCGTGAGTTGCGCCGCAAGCGCCTCATGCGTGGTCCTTTCTCGCCGCAGCTCCTGGAAGCCATGCAGGCAGCCCTCGATGGCGGCGAGCAGGTCATCCTCTTCCAAAACCGGCGTGGCTATGCCCCACAAGTGCAATGCCACGTCTGCGGCTGGGTGCCGCGATGCCCTCATTGCGACGTGCCGCTGACCCTGCACAAACGCAGCGGCCGCATGACTTGCCACTACTGCGGCTACACCACCGAGATTCCTGCCCAGTGTCCCGCTTGCGAGACACCGGACCTGCACGGCCATGGCTTCGGCACCGAACGCATTGAGGACGACATCGCTCGCCTCTTCCCTGCAGCACGCATCGCACGCATGGATCTCGACACCACCCGCACCCGTACTGCCTACGAACAGATCATCGACGACTTCGCCGCTCATCGCACCGATATCCTTGTCGGTACGCAGATGGTCACGAAGGGCTTGGATTTCGAACATGTCAGCGTCGTGGGAATCCTTGCAGCTGACACGATGCTCCACCAGCCTGATTTCCGTGCCTACGAACGTTCCTTCCAGATGATGTCTCAGGTGGCAGGGCGTGCCGGTCGCCGTCAGCGTCAGGGACGCGTGTTCCTCCAGACGATGGACGCGCAGCTCCCCCTCATCGCACAGGTCGTGGCCAACGACTATGCCACCGCCTACCATGACCAGATGCTCGAGCGTCGCGAATTCGGCTATCCGCCTTTCACACGCATGATCATTGTTTACATCAAGCATCGCAGCGCCTCAACAGCCGAAGCCATCGCCCGCGAAGCCACGATACAGCTTCGCCGCAGTTTCGGCACACGCGTCCTGGGACCCGATGAGCCTCCGGTAGCGCGCGTCTCGAGCCTTTACATCCGTCGCATCATCCTGAAGTTCGAGACGACGATTCCCCTGCCGCAGGTGCGACAGGTGCTCCTCGATATGCGCTCAACGCTTCTCGCTCAACGTTTCTACTCTGCAGCTCACATCTTTTTCGATGTCGATCCGCTATAGCCTGTTGGAGGTTATAGCGTGCCGCCGCTTGTCTTTAACCCGAGTCGGTCCTCCTGGAACAGCGGGTCTTCGGGCATCACCATCGTAGGCTTCTGCTCGTATTCCTTCAGCAGTTTTTCGGATACGTATTGCTTGTCGACGACGAGGCGGAACATATATTCGCGGAACCAACGGGCCGACATGATGAGGTAGCCGCTCTGTCCCCACGAGGCGCCCCATGAGTTCTCCACCTTCCACTTCAGAGGCTTGCCCTCGGCGTCGAGGTCAACTGCGGTGAGCGTCATGGCGTGCGTCGAGCCGCTGTCGAAGGTGGCGATGCGGTCGGCCTTGTTCATGGGGAAAGTCGTGGCCATGAGCGAGGCGTAGTCGAAGTTCTCCGTGTCGGCATAGCCGCGCTTGCGGTCAAGCTGCTTGCCTACGTCGTAGCTGCTGTAGAGCTTGCGACCGGCCTTCAGCTGGGCAATGGCCAACTGTTCGATGTCCTCCATCGGCAGGTTCAGGTACTTCCAGTTCGTGCCGTCGTAGGTATGGCGGTCCCATTCCACCTCATAGGTCTTGTGGTATTCGCGGCGAGGGTCGTTCATCACCATGATGAAGGAGCCTTCGAGCTGACGGCCACCCGTAATCTCGGCGTAGAACGACTGCGGCGTGTAGCGCTTGGCCTCGGTGCGCGTCTTGCCGTTCTTGTCGCGGAAGGCGTAGGTGAATTCCTTGATGGGCTCGCCCAGCGTCAGAACCAACATGCGGTACACTTCGCTGAGCATCTCCGTCTTACGCTTGGCTATGGCATCTGTTTTCTTCTTATCGGCCACCATGCGACGCAGTTCGAGACCGAACTCGCGCAGCTTCGAAGTGATGAGCGTCCGCATCTTCGACGTGTTCTCGGCAGAGTAAGTCTCGGGAACCACTTCGGCCGGCACGACGCCGTACTTGGGTGCGAGGTCTACGAGGCCGCAGTAGGTGCCGCCGTCGCCGATGGGATGCTGGAAGAAGAAGCGGGCGCGTTCGCCCTCGAGTGGTTCCTTGGCCGTGTCGATGACGCCTTGCAGCATCAGGTTGGCCTTCTCCAACTGGTCGTAGAAGAAGAGGTAGTCCTGCGAGAACTCAACGGTAAGCGAGTCGTTGTGCTGGCGCGAAAAATCGGCACGCAGGACGTTCATGGCCGAGAACATCCAGCAGCGGCCGCTCGACTTCTGGTCGGTGATGCTCTGCTTAGGCGTCTCCACGCTGAACTGCGTGTCGAAGGGGCCTGCATTCTTGCGGTTCTTGGCAATGTCGTCGATGGCGTTGGTGGCTATGGCATTCGTCAATGCGCGGTAAGCCGCATTACCCGTGTTGTTAGGCTGTGCCTTTTCGATGGTCGTGAGCATCTGCTGCGAGATGCCGCCGCCCGCTGTCTTCTGGGCTGCCACGTAAGTGCTACCACTCACGAAGAGCAGGCTGAGTAAAAGATTTCTTGTAGTCATAGTGCTTAAAATTATCAGTCCTTATAAAGTTTGTTTATTGAGTTAGTCATATATATATTGCCTACACCCTACCTAGAGTAAGCAAATAATCATTTCTTCGTATACATCCTATTCTTATTCCCGCCATGAGCCTCCAAGTAACCGAACTCTGTGAGCTGGCGAAGGTAACGCTTGGCAGTAGTGGGATTGAAACCGAAATGACTAACGATTGCCTCTGTCGTTATCTGGTCTTTATCGGCCACGTAGTCCATAATATCGACCATTTTCTCTGCCAAAGAGGGTTTGATTGACCATTTATCGACCATTTTCCGCTTCAGATCTTGTTTATCGACCAAATCTGATGCCATAGACTTTATGAATTGGTCGATATCTGTCTGCAGGTGTTGGCAATGATGGCGAGCCATGCAGTTAAGAAAGACATTGAGGTCTTCACTCTCGCGAGTGTCTATCAGCGCCTGGATATATTCTGCCTTATCCTCTTTGAGTACCTTAGTCGGCAACACATCAAACTCCCATTGCAGAAGGTTCATCAGCAATCGACAGGTACGCCCGTTACCATCAGCCCAAGGATGGATAGTCACGAGCTCAAAGTGCGCCCAGAAGCTGAGGTCATAGACAGCGGCTACGTCAGTTGGATCAATGGCTTTTCGGCGTTGATTAAGTTCCTCGCAGAACGCAGCCAAACGTGCAGGCACCTTCTGATATGCCAGATATGACTTTCCACCCGTGCCGGCAGTCACATTCAGTTTGCGCAACTCACCCTTAGCCGCAGAGAAATCACCACCTATCGAGTGATACTCGCTGCCTGTACGAGCCATCACCTTCGATGCCAACAATACGAGCCAGTCAACGGTAATGGGTTCGTGTTGCTTAATCCACTCACGTCCGTAGTCGTAAGCCACTTTCAGGTCGAGGTTCATCTGCAGCTCCAACATGGTTCGCTTGCTGCTGGTGATGCCTTCGTCGAACAGCAGTTGCGCCTCAACCTCAGTCACCGTACTACCCTCGATGGCTGTAGAGTGCGTGATGATGGAGTAGAGATAGAACTTGTCGAAGTCTATCTGATCAGAGATGCCCAGCGCCTTATACTGTTGGAGCAACTTCATCAATAAGTCTTTATTCTCTTTTGTCATATCTCGTCTTACTTTATTCCTATAACGTTTTCGTTCTGTTCATTATTATCACATCAGCCTTCTTCAACGGATCAAGGAACCGTCCCGTGATTCGCTAATGAGTTCCGTATATTTATCCCAATCTCAGGAAATAGATTAAGTATTAATGCTAACGCGGCAATTACGACTGCAACAATGGCCCAAAATATTTGCCAATTTGCTTTT
>Ga0247609_10001743_pt1 | contig 24822 bp, 24 predicted proteins | sample 172DNAGHGlowgp2_FD_193487 | JGI IMG/M metagenome (GOLD analysis project Ga0247609, IMG submission 193487) | Sheep rumen microbial communities from Palmerston North, Manawatu-Wanganui, New Zealand - 1728 DNA GHGlow gp2 | ecosystem: Host-associated > Mammals > Digestive system > Stomach > Rumen ...
ACTCGGCATACATCGTCGTATTACCGCTCAGCATGGTCAACTGTGTCATTGGCGAAACCTGATCACCGGTGCGCACGGGAATCTCACCGATCACGCCAGATACCGAAGCCGTGATAGTACAAAAGCCTAGGTTCACCTTCGCACGGTTCACCGATGCGCGTGCCTGAGCCACCGCAGCTTGGGCCTGCTTGTAGGAGTTCTCAGAGTTGTTGAGCATATAGCTGCTTACGATTTTCTTCTCAAACAGATTCTTGTTCGACTCGTATTCCAGCTTGGCAGAGTTCTCCTGAGCCAGAGCTGCCTGCAGGTTGGCTTGTGCAGCCTCCAGTTCCAACTGAGCGTTGCGGGAGTCGATGATAAAGAGTGTCTGTCCCTTCTTTACCTGCTGACCTTCAGTCACGCAAATCTTCATCAGCTGACCGCTGACCTGCGGTGTAACTGTCACATCATTTTGACCTTTCATCCTGGCACTGAACTTGTAAGGTAGTTCAATGTCTGATTTCTTCACTGTCATTGTCTCGAATGACGATTGTGTCTCTTTGGGCATGTCAACCCCGCAAGAAACCAGCCCGACAGTCACTGTGGTCAAGGCCACAGCCCATGTCAAAACATTCTTTCTTTTCATTGTCTTATGTCTTATTGTTAATAATTATTGTATATTTCTATAAATTTTTCTCGTATGTATATAAAACGGTGCAAAGATAATGCAAATCGAACAAAAAACCAAATAATATTTGAGTTTTTTTGAGATGCAGCTCATTTTCTCCAAGGAGAAAGGTACAAAAATAAAAATGAAACCACCAAAAATGTTGGGCTCATTTTTTTATCGGACGCTAATCGTTAATGATATTTCCAAATGTTTACTACTTCTGGATAACGACGTAACCCTCGTAGTCAATAAAGTCGCGGCCTTCGGGTTCATAGTGGATTTTGGCTTCACCTGTATTCCCGATGACGATGGTAAACTTACATTTAAAGCCGTGGTCCTCGGCATTGAACGTGACGATAGCATCCTCATCACCCGGATGGATGGTGGTCACATAGTCTGACATCGGAGACTTGAACTCGAGCCGTGATTCCATCACTCCGGCAGGTCCAGCCACTTCGTGTAGCAGAAGTCCTGGCGGTGTGGCAGGTTCTTGTTCTTCGGATACATACGGACGGCAGTCTTGTACTCACCGAACTCCTTGGGCACCACCATGGCCTCGAAGGTATAGTTGTTGCCCTCATGCCCTGTCACCTCCAGCGGTTGAATATGGCACACCCTATCTTCACCGTTCTTGTCGGTGCGGACGTTCACCAGTTCCAGACCGATGGCGTCGTCAAGTCCCTGTTCATTGATGACATACTTCAAATGATACTTCTCGCCGGTCATGCCGCCTGTAGCAGACGGGAAGTCCCACTCGCAAGATACCACCTGGATATTGTCCCAGCGCTCAGCCACCGTCTCCTTCCAGAAGGCAATCTCCTTCGCCAGGCGATAGTCGTCCTTCGCAAGCTCCTTGAAGCGCTTGGCCTCCTTCTCATAGAACTTGGAATAGTAGTCGTCCAACTGACGCTTCATCGTATAGTGCGGGGCAATCTGGGCGATGGAGTTCTTAATCACCTTGCACCAGCCCTTCGAGACGCCAGTCTTCTTATCCTTATCATAATAAAGAGGTATGATTTCGTTCTCCAACAGGCTGTAGATGGTAGCAGCGTCGAGCTGATCCTGATAACCCTGGTTCTCGTAGGTGCGCTTCTCGGTCAATGCCCATCCGGCACCCTCGCGATAGCCCTCGAGCCACCAGCCGTCCTTAACAGACAGGTTGACAACGCCGTTCATCTCGGCCTTCTCGCCGGAGGTTCCTGAAGCCTCGAGCGGACGTGTCGGCGTATTCATCCAGATATCCACACCCGATACCAGGCGACGGGCCAGCAGGAAGTCGTAGTCCTCTACGAAGATGACCTTGCCCTGGAACTCGTCACGCTGCGAAATATCGAAGATTTGCTTGATGAGTCCCTGTCCAGCACCATCGGCAGGATGGGCCTTGCCGGCGAAGAGAAACACCACGGGACGCTCCGGATTGTTCACAATCTTCGACAGGCGGTTGAGGTCGGTGAACAGCAGGTGGGCGCGCTTGTAGGTGGCAAAGCGACGGCAGAAGCCAATCATCAGCGCATTCGGGTTGAAGCGTTCCGCCAGCTTGGTGATACGACTGGGATCGTTCTGACTCTTCAGCCAGGTGGCATTCAGCTGTTTCTCGATATAAAATACCAGATTCTTCTTCATGAGCATGCGGTGCTTCCAGAGTTCCTCGTCGGGACAGTCGTAGATGCCCTTCCACCGCTTCTCATTCGACTGGTCTTTCATGTAAGCAGGGTCAAGATACTTATTGTAGATATTCTCTAACCATCTTGTAGCCACCCAAGTGGGGAAATGAACACCATTGGTCACATAGCCCACATGGTTTTCCTCCGGGAAGTAGCCCGACCAGATAGACGAGAACATCTTCTGCGACACCCAGCCGTGGAGCATGGATACACCGTTGACCTCCTGACAGGTGTTGCAGGCAAAGGTAGACATACAAAACTTCTCGTCGTGATTATCGGGATTGATGCGACCCATGCCGATGAACTCATCCCACGTGATGCCGAGCTTGGCGGGATAGCCGCCCATATACTTGCCGAAGAGGCCTTCTTCGAAATAGTCATGACCGGCAGGCACCGGTGTGTGAACGGTATAGAGACTGCTGGCACGCACCAGCTCCATGGCCTGGTTGAAGGTAAGTCCGTCCTCCTCGATATAGTCGCACAGGCGTTGCAGATTGCAGAGTGCTGCATGACCCTCGTTGCAATGGTAGATATCTTTCTTGATACCGAGTCTCTTCAGCAGCAGCATACCGCCGATACCGAGCAGGATTTCCTGCTTCAGACGGTTCTCCCAGTCGCCGCCATAGAGGCTATGGGTGATGCGTTTGTCGAACTCGGAGTTCATATCGTTGTCAGTATCAAGCAGATATAACTTCACGCGACCGACATTGACACGCCATACGTATGCATGTACATAAAAGTCCATATAGGGTACGTCAATCACCATCGGATTGCCATCTTCGTCCATCTGACGCTCCACGGGGAGGTCGCCGAAGTTCTGGGCCTCGTAATTGGCCACCTGCTGCCCGTCCATCGTCAGGCTCTGGGTGAAGTAGCCGTAGCGATACAGGAAACCGACGGCACACATATCGACGTTCGAGTCGCTGGCCTCCTTCACATAGTCACCTGCCAGCATACCCAGACCGCCACTGTAGATCTTCAGGGCCGAATGGATACCGTACTCCATACAGAAGTAGGCTACTGACGGCCGGCTGGTGTCGGGCTTCACGTCCATATACTTACGGAATTTTGCATACACCTCCTGGATGCGCTTCATCAGTGCCTTGTCCTTCAGGATCTCTTCCTTGCGTCCAAACGACAAGCGTTCCAACAGCATCACGGGGTTATGCCTCGTCTCATGATAGAGGTCGACATCCACTTCGCGGAACAGGTCACGAGCCTCGTGGTTCCATACCCACCACATGTTGTGGGCCATTTCGTCCAAACACTTCAGTTCTTCTGGCAGCGTAGCCTTGACGGTCAACGTCTTCCACTGCGGTTCATTTACGTAGTCAGCTTTTATCTTCATCATATTCTTTATAGGTTTAGTCTTTGATTTGCAAAGATACGAATTATTTCCGGAATACAAAAGTATTTAACAAGTTTTCACATCCTGCACGAAGTCTTGCTTTTTCGGCAAACAATTATACCTTGTTTAACCCAATTTCACGCCATCAATCTTAAAGGCTTCAGGATTGTTTTTTGTCTTGTCCAGGAATTCGAGGAGTCGTTGTGCGACTACCGCTGAATCGTCGGTCAGGGTGAGACTCAGATTCTTGTACTGCCCCACTTCCATCAGTCCCTGCAGTAGCGGATAGATGGGAATATCAGCACTCCAGAACTTGTTGCCAAGGAATATCATCGGACTGGAGAATCCGAACGAGAGGTAGTGGTTCTGTACAGCATTCTGGAAAATCTCCTGGAGGGTTCCCGCACTGCCTGGGATAAAGACGATGCCACCGAAGGACACCGTGAGGATAACGTCTTCGCGGAAACTGTTGTCAAAGAACTTGGCGATATGGGTGGCAAAGGGCGTGGGTGGTTCATGACCATACAGCCATGTGGGAATGCCCAGACTCTGGCTGTTCAGGACGAAAGCCGTCATAGAGTGCTGCGCCATCGTAGAGCGCCGTGTGAACCAACTCATAAGGCACGGACTTCATGTGCTCTATGAGCGGTTCAGGATTGAAATTCGTTTTCTTAATCATGGGTGACTAATAATATTTAGAAATATTTAGATGATTCGGGACAAAGATAAACATAAAAATCGGACTGACCAAATATCAGCCCGTTTTTTACTCAAAAAAACTCAAATAAAATTTGTTTTTTTGTTCACTTATTCGTTTCTTTTGCTTCGCAAGAAGATACTTTCACTCGAAAGAACCAAAAAAAAGTGTTTTTCTTTGGTTCTTTGCTCGTTTATTCGTATCTTTGCAGCAGAAAGCTTACTTAAAACGATGAAACTATGAATAAGAACGAGAAATTTGTCATCACCATCAATCGTGAGTTAGGTAGTGGCGGTCGCACCGTAGGCCGCAAGTTGGCTGAGAAGCTTGGCGTGGAATTCTACGACAAAGCACTCATCAAAGCGCTGCAGGAGAAGTATCACCTGAGTGTGGAGGAAATCGAGAAGCTGAAGGGCCAGCAGCAGGGCTGGTGGGCCGACTTCAAGCGCCACATGACAGGGTCAGTGATGTACACCAACTACTACATTCCGCACGAGGGTGCCGAGCCCGAACTGTTGGATACCAACGAGGTGTTCAAGACAGAGACCGAGATCCTGAAGGGCATGGCCGAGGCCGAATCGTGCGTCATTGCCGGACGTAGCGGATTCTACGTATTCCGTAAACATCCTAACCACCTGAGCATTCTCATCCAGGCTTCCATGGAGTTCCGTGTAGCACGTGTGATGCGCAAGCAGAACATTAGTGAAAATGAGGCTCTCAAGATTATTGAGAAGGTGGACAAGATGCGTGAGAACTACGTGAAGAGGTACACCGAGTCGTCGCGCTACGACACGCACAACTACGACCTGGTAATCAATGCCGACGGTAAGACGGAGGACGAGATTGTAGACCTCATCCTTATGTACATCGGATAATGGCTCGCCAGTGCTAACGGAAAATCCCAGTCTGAGCTGATTACTCAGGCTGGGATTGTTTTTTATAGCTGCTGCCTCTATACTGTCTGGTGCCAGAAGAAGATGTAGAGAATCGTGAAGCGCACCAGATAGATGAGGAGGACGATGGTGACGGAGAGGTTTTCGACGCGGCGGTTGATGCGAACGGCGCGCTCCATGTCGGCAGCGGTCAGTTCGCGGGGATTGGTGCCGATGTAGGGCTTGTCGAAATATTCGCCAAAATAGGTGTGCGGGCCTCCGAAACGACAGTCGAGGATGCCTGCCAGTGCTGCCTCGGGATAGCCGCTGTTAGGGCTGGCGCTCTGACGCCCGAACCAAGTGGTGAAGGGCAGTGCGCGCAGTTTGCCTGCAACGAGGAGCATGAGCAGGGCGGTGAGTCGCGCGGGGACGTAGTTGGCGATGTCGTCAATGTGGGCGGCCCAGCAGCCGAAGTCGCGATAGCGTTCGGTCTTGTAGCCTATCATCGAGTCGAGCGTGTTAATCATCTTATAGGCCATCATGCCCGGAACGCCCAGGATGGCGTACCAGAACAGCGGGGCCACTACCCCATCGCTGAGGTTTTCGGCCAGCGTCTCGAGGGCTGCCGTGCGCACCTCCTGAGCGGACAGCTGCGACGTGTCGCGCCCGACGATGCGTGCTACCTGGCGACGGCCTTCTTCCAACGAACGGTCCAGGGCGCGGAACACTTCGCGGACTTCGCGAATGAGCGTCGTACCGGCCAGACAGAAGAACACGCAGAGGGCTTTCAGCGCCATGCCGACATAGACGTTGTGCCAGTCTACCCATCGCAACACGCGGAACGTGACGTAGTACGTGGCTGCTATGAGCACCACGGCAGTCACGGCACCCTTGAACTTGCGCCAGCGGCCGTTGTTGAGCAGCCGTTCGAACAGCGCTATCACCTTGCCAAAGGCCACTATGGGATGTGGCATCCACTTCGGATCTCCCAGCAAGCGGTCGGCAATCCAACCTACGAGTAATACCAGAAATATTTTCATGCGAGTAATGTTTGTACGATACGATCTGCGGTGCGCCCGTCCCAACGGTCGGGCAACGAACCGTGTTTCCATTCTCCATTGACCATCAGCGCCAGCTCGTCGCGCAGCCGGTCGGCATCTTCGCCGACGAGGACGTTGGTGCCGACCTTGACGGTCTCGATGTGCTCGGTGTAGGAATTCAGTGTGATGCACGGCACGTGGTTGAACGTCGCCTCCTCGGCCACATTGCCGGAATCGGTGATGATGCCCATGGCATGGGCGGCCAGATAGCCGAACTCTAGATAGGACAACGACTGGACGACGCGCAGGGAAGCGTTCTGCGACGCCAGTTCGTAGGCCTTTCCGCGCAGGGGTGCGATGACGGGGATGTCGCCAGCCATCGCACAGACGACGGCCATCATCTTCTGCAACTTCTCGGTATCGGCTATCAACACCTTGCGGTTGACGGTAAACACCAGGTAGCGTCCGTCGTCGATGCCGTCAAGACAGGCAGGCCGTTGCCAGCGTCCCTGGTTCTGGCGCAGGGTATCCATCAGGATGTTGCCCACCATATATATCTTATGTATCTCAGCACCTTCACGCGTGGCGATACTGCTCGAACCAACGCCTGCGGTAAACAATAAATCACTTAAACCGTCGATGACTAACCTATTGATTTCCTTAGGCATACTGACATCGAAAGACCGCGTGCCGGCAACCAGGTGAGCCAGTCGCAAGCCACGCTTCTTGGTCACTATCGCTGCCGCCATTGTCGATGCCAGATCGTCGACTACGACGACCGTATCGACGGCATGACTTTCCAGATAATGCTCGAATTCGGCCATGATCCTACCCGTCAGTTCATTCAGATTCTCACAGTCCACACCCAGAAAGACATCGGGCGCGGGCATCTGCAAGTCGTCGAACAGCGTCGGTTCCAGCGTCGGGTCTTCCTGTCGTCCAGCATAAACCAACTGGTAGGTGATGCCCTCGGTGTTGCGGATGGCACGAATAATGGGAGCCACCTTCACAAAGTTCGGTCGTGCACCTGTAAAGATGCATACCCGCTTGTTGTCCTCGCGTGCGTTCATTATACTATTTATAGTCTCTTTTTCGGTCGGTTTCATCTTAATAACCTTTAAATTTGAGTGCAAAGATACGAAAAATATATATTTTTAGAAAAAAAAGCCAAGAATATTTTCATATCACGCTGAAAATTAGTAACTTTGCAGTCCGAAACATGAATTTAATAAAAAATTTATACAAAAATGACAAAAGCAGATATCATTGCTAACATAGCAGCGAAGACAGGTCTTCCGAAGAAAGACATTGCCATCTCTGTGGAAGCATTTATGGAAGAAATACGTGATTGTATGGCCGAAAACAGAGAGTGTGTTTACCTGCGCGGATTTGGTACGTTCACCATCAAGCATCGTGCCAAGAAGACCGCACGCAACATTTCGAAGAACATCACGATGGTCATTGAGGCTCACGACATTCCCGCCTTCAAACCTGCTAAGAGTTTCTTAGAGAAAATGCAATAATTCACTTTTTTAATATAATTAAATTATGCCAAACGGAAAGAAAAAGAAGGGCCACAAGATGGCTACCCACAAGCGCAAGAAGAGACTGCGCAAGAATCGTCATAAGAGCAAGTAAGCTCTGGCGACAGTAAAAGAATGAAAGGAGTGTACCAACGAGACCAACCAGTTTCAAAGGTACGCTCTTTTAGGTAACAAAAAGAATAGAGTAATTAACAAAGAGAGAGACATGACCAGCGAACTCATCATTGATGTTCAGCCGAAGGAGATATCCATTGCCCTGCTCGAAGACAAGAATCTGGTGGAATACCAGAACGAGAAGCGCGAGGAGGCAAGCTATTCGGTCGGCAACATCTACTTAGGGCGTGTGCGCAAGCTCATGCCGGGACTCAATGCATGTTTTGTTGATGTAGGATCAGAGCGCGACGCTTTCCTGCATTATCTCGACTTAGGCACTCAATTCAGCTCTTACGAAAAGTATCTTAAACAGGTACAAAGCGACAAGAAGAAACTTTATCCCATCGCGAAGGCTACCCGCCAGCCAGACCTGCCAAAGGAAGGCAGCGTGGCCACCATACTGAAACAAGGTCAGGAGATTCTGGTTCAGGTGGTGAAGGAACCCATCAATACCAAGGGACCGCGCCTGTCGTGCGACCTCAGCTTTGCAGGCCGTTTCATGGTGCTCGTGCCGTTCGGAGATAAAGTTTCCGTTTCTTCAAAAATCAAGAAAGGCGAAGAACGAGCCCGTCTGAAACAACTCGTCCAGAGCATACGCCCCAAGAACTTCGGCGTCATCGTACGTACGTCGGCCGAAGGCAAGCGCGTGGCAGAGCTCGACAAGGAGATGAAGACACTCGTCAAGCGTTGGGAAGATACCATCACCAAAGCCCAGAAAGCCACCAAGGTTCCTCAGTTGTGTTTCGAGGAGACCGGTCGTGCCGTGGCTTTGCTGCGCGACTTGTTCGACCCGACCTACGACGGCATTTACGTCAACGACGAGGAAATCTTCAATCAGGTAAAGGACTACGTATCACTCATCGCCCCCGACAAGCAGGACATTGTCAAGAAGTATAACGGCAACGTGCCCATCTTCGACAATTTCAATGTCACCAAGCAGCTCAAGTCGAGCTTCGGGCGGACGGTGAACTACAAACGCGGCGCATACCTCATCATTCAGCATACCGAGGCCATGCACGTCGTCGATGTCAACTCGGGCAATCGTACCCGCGCCGAAAACGGTCAGGAGGCCAATGCATTGGAAGTCAACCTCGGTGCAGCCGACGAACTGGCTCGCCAGCTGCGTCTGCGCGACATGGGCGGCATCATCGTTGTCGACTTCATCGACATGAACCTGGCTGAGGACCGACAGATGCTCTACGAACGCATGTGCAAGAACATGCAGAAGGACAGAGCCCGCCACAACATCCTGCCGCTGTCGAAGTTCGGACTGATGCAGATTACGCGTCAGCGTGTCCGTCCGGCTATGGATGTCAACGTCGAAGAAACATGCCCCACCTGCTTTGGCAAGGGCAAAATCAAGTCGTCTATCCTGTTTACGGACCAGTTGGAGAGCAAGATTGACCGCTTAGTCAACAAGATAGGCATTCGCAAATTCTCGTTGCATGTCCATCCCTACGTCGCTGCCTACATCAATCAGGGCTTCCTATCGCTGAAGCGCCGTTGGCAGATGAAGTACGGCATGGGCATTCGCATCATTCCGTCTCAGAAATTAGCTTTCCTGCAGTACGAGTTCTACGACAAGGACCGTCAGTTCATCGACATGCAGGAGGAAATTGAGACCAATTCGTAAAACAAACCTTTCGCACACTATGACAGCATTGAAAATCATATTCTGGATATGCGTTTTCCTTGTATTCTACACGTACATCGGATATGGAATGCTGCTATGGGTGCTGGTTCAGATCAAACGCTTCGTCAGAGGTAAGGCCGCACAGCGCGACCTGCCTGCTGACGATGTTTTACCCCACGTCACCTTTATGATTTGTGCCTACAACGAGCAGGACATTGTAGACATGAAGATGGAAAACACCCTGCAATTGGACTATCCGCACGACAAGCTCCACATCATGTGGGTCACCGACGGCTCTACCGACCAAACCAACGAACGGCTGGCGCAATATCCTGAGGTCGAGGTCGTGTTCACTCCCGAGCGCAAAGGCAAGACCGCCGCACTCAACCACGGCATCGGCCAGGTACATTCGGAAATTACCGTCATGACAGATGCCAACACCATTGTCAACCCTGAGGCCATCCGCGAAATCGTGCGTTGTTTCCAAGACCCCCGCGTGGCGTGTGTTGCCGGTGAGAAGCGCGTCATGGCCCGTAACGACGGACAAAGTGCTGCTGAGGGAGAGGGGTTATACTGGAAGTATGAAAGCGCACTCAAGCGCATGGACAGCGAGCTCTACTCTGCTATGGGTGCTGCTGGCGAACTGAATGCCATCCGTACGAAGTTCTACCAGCCCATGCCCGAGACGGCCCTGCTCGACGATTTCGTCATGTCCATGCGAATGGTCGACCAAGGCTACAAGATTGCCTACACCTCTGATGCCTACGCGATGGAGTACGGTTCTGCCGACCTCACCGAAGAGTCGAAGCGCAAGCGCCGCATTGCCGCTGGCGGACTGCAGAGCATCTGGTGGCTGCGCCAGATGATGAATCCCTTCCGCCGTCCTATTGTTGCCTTCCAGTTTGTCAGCCATCGCGTGCTGCGCTGGAGCATCACCCCCATCGCCCTCATCGCACTCATTCCCCTGAACGTCGCACTCGTGTTCCTCAAGGCAGGAACCGTCTACAACTTCATCTGGCTGCTCCAAATACTGTTCTACCTCGCAGCCTTCGCCTCCTGGCTATTAGAAAAGCAGGGCCGTAAGAGCCGACTGCTCTACGTACCCTACTATTTCCTCTTCATGAACCTCAACGTTTTCCGAGGCATGAAGTACCTCTCTACTCACAAAACATCCGGCGCCTGGGAAAAAGCCAAGCGCGGATGAAAAACGTTACTTCCGATAGGCCTTCAGGAAGGTGTCGTACTCGTCGCAACGGCTGACGTAGCGGGCGGTACCGGCAGGATTCTGACGCTCGAAATCGACGAGGCTGGCGAAGGCTTTCCATTGCGCGGACTTACGCTGGGGAATGCGGTCGTAGTCGCCCTTGTCGCCGTTCCACTCTAATGAAGCCCATAGTTCCTTGGGCTGCAATTCGCCATAGCTCAGGGCAAACAGTGCACGCTCCTTCAACTGCGGATCAGTGGTCTTGGCGGCCTCACGGAGATAATCCAAAGCACGTGCTGCAAGGTCCACTTCGTTGGGTTCAACCTCATCGCAGCCCGGACTCTTCGCATCACGCATAATAAACCAGCAGTCGCCTGAGAAGTTAGCCTGCGCATAACGCACGGCGAGGTCGTAGCAACGCTGATAGCGCGACTTGCCCTGCAGCATATTCATGCCGTATTCCAACTGTTGCATCTGCTTGGCAAAGACCAACTTAGGATTCTCGCGGAGTTTGCGGGCACCCTCGCTATAGTACTCGGCATCGCGCAGGAATTGACGCTCAATCCACGGCTCGACATTGGTCCTACGCAGGGCGGCATAGAACGAGTAACCCTTTTTCTGATAAAACGCAACGGGCACTTTCGAGAGCCACTCGATAGCCTTGTCCCACTGGCACAGACGCAGGTACTTGGTGCCGATGAGGTCGTTGTACTCGTTGTCCGCATCAGCTTCGTCCTGTTGTGGCTGCTGGCGGATGGCATTCTTCAGGAAACGGTCCATCTCGGTATTGCCAGCACCGTTGAGGTATGCATAATACTTCTGCACATTGGCAATGGTGGTGGTGTCGAGATATGCCTCACAGCCGTAGAATCCCTGCACCTTGTAGAGGGCCATAGTGACCTCAGGATGTGTAGCCTGATACTTGTCAGCCATCACCTGCTGGACGATACGCTCGAAGGCGTTGTCATAGTAGGAGCTGCGCTCGAAGTAGTTGGTAACAGGCTTCGGATTGGCGCGGTTGCTTTTGTTGTAGAGCCACTGCATCTCGGTGCCGGCCCAGTTGTCGAAGTCGGTGCCTTGCTTGCGCATGGAGGCATCGATGTAAATGCGAATGACGCGGGCGCAGTCCTTGATGCGGTCGCTACCTTCCATCGTGACGGCCTTCTGGATGTCTTTCAAAGCCTGCTTCTTGTCGGCAAACATGTATTCGAGCCATGCCTGGGCGGTCTGCCACATGGCGGGGGCATCGGTCTTCTGTTCGCTGACGGCACGCTTACATAGACCAATCATCTGCTGGGCCTCGGCCTTGGTGATGTCACGGATGAACAGCTTGCCGCCGAACGACTCGTACTTGCCGGCATCGTCGGCCTCCTGAGCGTTGTTGACGAAGTCCTGCAACAGGAACGGCAGCACACGCGCTTTGGGATTGGCATTGTAAACCTCGTTAATGGCGGCATAGGAGCGACGCTTGTAGTAGATGGTCATCAGACTGCGGTAGTCGCCCTGCTCGACGAAGATGTCGACACCTTCGTCCGTACGGCCCGTCTTATAGAGTGCGCCAGCGTAGATGTTATACATCATGTCCTTGTAGACGCTGTTGATGTACTGGCTGGCGGTCTCTTCCCAGAACTTGACATTATCGGCATGATTGCCCAACAGCATGTTGGCACGCATGTAGAGCAAGCCGTGCTGACTGCGCAGACGGGTGCGCAACTTGGTGTTGGCATAGGCGCGGATAGCCTCCAGCGTAGTACGGCGCTGGGCCAGTTCTTCCTTGGTGGGATAGTTCCATTGGTCGCCCTGAACGTCGTCACAGACTTTCAGGTAACGAGCCAGCTGGTGGACGTAACTCTGCATGAGGGCGTCGTTCTTCTGTTTGGCGACCTCGGTCACTTTCTCTTCGCTGAACCAGAACCAGTCGTTTTCGTTCAAGCCCATGTACACCTTCCAGTTGTTACTGGTGATGCGCTCCATACGATAGGCGAATTCGTCATTGTCGTAGAGGTTAAACAAATAATAGTTGTACGTCCCGATGCCGGCACAGGCCAGCAGGGGCAGCGACACTACGGTCAGCAAGCTAATGATGATAAATTTCTTCATAGGTTTCGGGTTTATATCTGTTAATATTATCTTTGTCCAAATGATAGGTAATGATGGCGGCAGAGAGCGACGGACGCTCCTGTTCGACAGCATGTTTCACCTGCAGGATTTCGTCGGCTTCGACAGTGTGTTCCACATTGACGGCATGGATGGTGCGCAGCCAGCTGAACACAGGATAAGCAGCAGCCAGGGGCAACGGATATTCGCTAAGGTAACGCAGATAAGGCTTCACGTCACGCATATCGAGAATGGGGTTGCGCTCATCGAACTTGTTGGGATCACCAGTATTGTAAATCATCAGCACACCGTAGTCGACCGTCGGAGCTGGCATCGACAACTGGTGCAGACGGATGGTGGTCGACACTCGCCCACCCCAGGCACTGCGCACGGAGTCGAGGAACTCATAGTACGTACGGCGACTCTTGGCAGTATAGTCGCAGTCAATCTGAATCTCGCGGACGTCAGGGATGTCGTTGGTCTCGTTCATCTGGCGGATGCGTCGAACGAGCTTTTCAGCCAAACCCTTGTGCCAGCGATGCATGCAGTCCTCAGTGATGTAGACGGTGGGAATGACTTCTATGCCGTCGGGGATGGTGTCGTTAAACGTCAGCGTGGCATTGGGAACAGGCCCCGTGGCGGTGTCGTTCTGCACGACGTCGAAGTAGCGACAATATACCTTATTAATATGATAGTGGTGCAGAAAAGCCCGCTCAGTGGAGTCGAGCCGCAGGTCGGTACGCCAATAGTACACGGAGTTGCCGGGCTCCATGCTGATGTCAGGCTGATGGTTGCACGCAGTAAAAACCGTCGCCAACAGTAGTGCGTAGCATACTTTCCAACGAATCATGCGTGCAAAGGTAGAGAATTCTTGTGTAATAAACAAAAAAAAAGAATAAATTCTTTTGATTTGCTCTAGACTTTTCGTAACTTTTGCTACGCAGAACTTACTTAGCACTCGGAAATGCAAAAGAAAAGGGCGCTTTTCTTTTGCGTTTCTCTCATTTTTTTGTAACTTTGCGGCGTAAACGCTGCGAAACTGCTAACGCTCGGCCATTGATGCTAGCATCATGGCTCTCGCTAAACCGCAGTTTTGCAAGCTAACTCATAAGAAAAATGAAAAAGATAAAAGCACTTTTGACAATGGCCTTGGTGATGACGGCAACGGCAACGTGGGCCGACATCAACCCGAAGGCATACTACACAGACGAGCACGGAACGGAAGTGATGGACTCCTTGGCAGTACAGGGCGAGGCACCGCTGTACGTACGCTTCGAGGCCAACGCAAAGGATCTGGATGCCGGTGCGACACTGGAGTGGCGCTTCGTCCATACGGGTGCCTACGGTACAGAATCGTTTGTGCGCTATGAGGAGGATACCGAATACACGTTCCTGGAGTCTGGACTGACGGTCGTGACGCTCATGGTCAGACAGGAGAACGAGGTGGTGGACTCCGCCAGCATCAACGTAACCATCTACGAGAGCCACTTGGAGATGCCCAACGCCTTCTCGCCCAACGACGACGACATCAATGATATCTATCGTGCCAAACCACATGGTACAACGGGCGGATACAAGAGTATCGTCGAATTCCACGCCTACATCTTCAACCGCTGGGGTCAGAAGCTGTACGAATGGACTGACATTGACGGCGGCTGGGACGGCAAGTATAACGGCAAACCCGTGAAGGACGGCGTGTATTTCGTATTGGTGAAAGCCAAGGGTGCCGACGGCCGTGAGTATAACATCCGCCGCGACGTGAACCTGTTAAGACGACACAACGACGAAGTAACCAACAGCGAACAATGAGCGACACGAAGATCAACGTCTGGGGCGCACGCGTACATAACCTCAAAAACATCGACGTCGAAATTCCGCGCAACTCGCTGACAGTCATCACAGGACTGAGCGGCAGTGGAAAGTCGAGCCTGGCTTTCGACACCATCTTTGCCGAAGGCCAGCGCCGCTATATCGAGACGTTCTCGGCCTATGCACGCAACTTCCTCGGAGGAATGGAACGTCCCGACGTGGATAAGATTACCGGACTGTCGCCCGTCATCAGCATCGAACAGAAGACGACGAACAAGAATCCGCGTTCGACGGTGGGTACGACGACGGAGGTGTACGACTACCTGCGTCTGCTCTTTGCGCGTGCAGGCAAGGCATACAGCTACGAGACTGGCGAGCCGATGGTGAAATACACCGAGGAGAAGGTCATTGAGATGATTACCAACGACTATCAGGGTCGGAAGATACTGATACTGGCGCCACTGGTGCAAGGTCGTAAGGGTCACTACCGCGAGCTGTTTGAGAGCATGAGGAAGAAAGGCTATCTGCATATCCGCGTTGATGGCGAATTGCTGGAACTGACGCAGGGCATGAAAGTGGATCGCTACAGGAATCACGACATCGAAGTGGTCATCGACCGCATGGCCGTGAAGGGCAGCGACGAACGCCTGAAGAAGACCGTGCAGATTGCCATGAAACAGGGCGAAGGTCTTATCATGGTGATGGATTACGATACGGGTAAGGTACGCTATTTCTCGCGCCGTCTGATGTGTCCTACGACGGGCATATCCTACAGTGAACCAGCACCTAACACTTTTTCGTTCAATTCTCCTCAAGGGGCTTGTCCGCGCTGTAAGGGTCTGGGATATATCAACGAAATAGACATCGACAAGGTCATTCCCAACCGCAAGCACACCATCTATGAAGGCGGTATTGCGCCGTTGGGGAAATACAAGAACCAGATGATATTCTGGCAGATTGACGCCATCCTGCATGAGTATGACTGTACGCTGAAGACGCGCATTGAGGACATTTCCGAAGAGGCAATGAACGAGATACTCTACGGCACACTGGACCCTGTGCGCATCGATAAGGAACTGGTGCATACGTCGAGCGACTACTTCGTCGATTTCGACGGCGTGGTGAAATACCTGCGCTCGGTAATGGAGAACGACGATTCGACAGGCGGACAGAAGTGGGCCGACCAATTCCTGGCCGAACGCGAGTGTCCCGAGTGTCACGGACTGCGGTTGAACCGCGAGGCGCTGTCGTACAAGATTTGGGACAAGAATATCTCCGAACTGGCAACGATGGACCTGAACGAGTTGCGCGCATGGCTGGACGAATGTGAACAGCACCTGGACCACCAGCAACAGCAGATTGCCGCGGAGATACTGAAGGAGATACGAACGCGACTGGATTTCCTGCTCGACGTGGGACTGGACTATCTGGCCTTGAACCGCCAGTCGGCATCGCTATCGGGCGGCGAGAGTCAGCGCATCCGTCTGGCAACGCAAATCGGTAGCCAACTGGTGAACGTGCTCTATATCCTCGACGAGCCCAGCATCGGACTGCACCAGCGCGACAACCAACGACTCATCACGTCGCTGAAGGAACTGCGTGACCTGGGCAACACAGTCATCGTCGTAGAACACGACGAAGACATGATGCGGCAGGCAGACTATATCGTCGACATCGGTCCGAAGGCAGGGCGCAAGGGTGGCGAAGTGGTATTCCAAGGCACTATCGACGACATGCTGAAAACGGACACCATCACGGCGCAATACCTGAATGGCAAAATGCGCATCCCCATCCCTACTCTTCCTACTAACCCTACCAAGACCTACCGCCGCGAGGGCAACGGCAACAGCCTTGTATTGAAAGGCTGCACGGGCAATAACCTAAAGAACGTCACCGCGGAATTCCCATTAGGCAAGCTCATCGTCGTGACAGGCGTATCGGGCTCGGGCAAGTCGACGCTCGTCAATGAAACACTCTACCCCATCCTATCGAAACATTTCTACCGTTCGCTACAGGCGCCAATGCCCTACGAAAGCATTGAGGGACTGGAATATATTGATAAGGTGGTGAACGTTGACCAAAGTCCTATCGGACGCACACCGCGTTCGAATCCTGCCACCTATACGGGCGTATTTTCCGACATCCGCAGTTTGTTTGTCAACCTGCCCGAAGCCCAAATCAGAGGCTACAAGCCAGGCCGCTTCTCGTTCAACGTAAAGGGCGGTCGCTGCGAGACGTGTGGCGGCAATGGTTACAAGACCATCGAGATGAACTTCCTGCCCGATATCCAAGTGCCGTGTGAGGAATGTCACGGCAAGCGTTACAACCGCGAGACGCTGGAGGTGAGGTTCAAGGGCAAGTCGATTGCCGACGTGTTGGATATGACCATCAATCAGGCTTGCGAATTCTTCGAAAATGTGCCGGACATCCTGCGGAAAATCAAGACCATTCAGGACGTCGGACTGGGCTATATCAAGCTGGGACAGCCCTCGACGACGCTGTCGGGCGGCGAGAGCCAACGTGTAAAACTCGCCACCGAACTGTCGAAGAAGGATACGGGCAAGACGCTCTACATCCTTGATGAACCCACCACAGGCCTGCACTTCGAGGACATCCGCATCCTGATGGGTGTGCTGCAGACGCTGGTGGACAAAGGCAACACGGTGATTATCATCGAACATAACCTGGACGTCATCAAGCTGGCCGACTGGATTATTGACATGGGTCCCGAAGGCGGACGCGGCGGCGGCACAATCCTCACCACAGGCACTCCTGAGACCGTAGCCAAGAGCAAAAAAGGCTACACACCGAAATACATAAAAGAGGCCCTGAAATAGGACCTCTTTTACATTACACCTCACTAATGTACCATTGTGTCCAGGTCTTTGGCTTTGCCTTTGTATTCTGGGGCGCGCTTTTCGAGGAACGAGTGGATGCCCTCCAGATAGTCGGAGCCCTTGTAGACCTTGGTACGGTAGGCGTTGATGCGCTCGAAGCTCTCAGAAGACAGCACGGTGGCCACACGGTTGATGAGCCCCACGTTCAGCGCGTCCTGTGCCGTAATGGGCTGTGCGAGGAAGAACATTTCGCGCGCTTTGTTCATGCCCAGCTGGTTGATGAAGTGCATAACAGATGCGGTCGTTGATAACAGTATTTACTAACATTGTCTTTATCTTTCGTTTGATATCTTACCAATTTGGAGGAAGCACGATATTCTCCACGTCGTGAGCCTTCTCGAACAGCGGAGAGATTTCATCATCGGTAAATCCGGCGATGCCACAGCCGATGCGTGTGACGAGGAACGTCAGATTCTTGTTCTTCTTGGCGAACTCGATGAACTCATCTACGTAGGGCTTGATGGTTTCTACCCCACCCTGCATCGTTGGGATGGCATAGCTCTGACCTTGCAGACCCACGCCCTGGCCCATAATAGCTCCAAACTTGCGATAGGCGACATAGGCCGCCCCACCGCCGTGCATACCCTTCAGATTGCTGCCGAAGACAAATATCTCGTTCGGCTGCAGTTCTGTAATAAACTCTGGTGTGATTCTTTTCTTATCCATATCCATTTCTTCTTTTGCAATATCAAGATGCAGGGCGAGAACCAATTTTCTTACCGTTCTTATCCCAGAAATAAATCCAGTTGCCAAGCCGACTGGTAAAGGTTTCGCCTGAAACAGACAACACCTCACCAACCGTATTGACGCTCAGTGCTTTCAGGACTTTCCCCTTGATATCATAAATCCTGTAGAACCCATGTTGTTTGCCGACAAAGAAATCCGTTCCCCATCCTACGACTTCCCCCACGCTGCTACGCGAAAAGCCACCCAGCTTTTTTCCCTGGGTATCATAGACATAATGGCAATTCTTGTTGGATTCAATATATCCAATCTGGTTCTTCTGGGCAAAACCGTTATTTGCTAAGAACACCGCCAACAAACAAATCAATAGTCTTTTCATAGTTTCTTATTTTTTACCAAAATCAAACACTTTAGATAGTTCCAACGTGTAGACAATGTGTTTTCCATATGTACCATGCCGACAATATCAGACCCAAGAAGACAGGTATAACCGATGCTTCAGCCCCAAAGGCTCCACCTGTAAGCCAGTCAGGGCCGCTAACCGTTGACTTTAAGAGGGATACTCCTAAATCTTTACCAGATACCTCAAAACCGAAAATATTGCCTTGCGTGAAATTCCATGCCCAATGAATGCCGATAGGAAGCCACAATGTCCCTGAATATTTGTATGCTGCGCCTAGAAGGAGTCCTGCTTCCACGGCGATGGCCAACGATGACCACAGGGTAGCGTTAGGCTCGGAAAAATGTATGAAACCAAAAACCACCGAAGACACAGTCAGAGCCGCCACATAGCCCCATTTTTCATCAATCCAGCGGAAGAGCACCCCTCGGAACAGAATTTCTTCCCCTGTTCCTACCAACAGAAAAAGGAAGAATGCCGATACAATTTGCATTGGCTTGTCTGTTTCTATGTTATCGATGCGATATAGGCCCAAAAGCATCATTATCAATACTACACTAACAAAGAAACCGAATCCGACTCCAAGACCTTTTGCCGTATCCTGCGCAAAACGTCTGAAAGGAATATCCATTGCTTTATGTTTCTCAAACCATTTTACAAATAATGCATAAAACCCTATCATAGCAATGGAAGAAACCACGCCAACTATACTTTGCACCCACAGATTATCAATAGCCAAAAACACTAACTGAGCGAAGGAATACATGAGTATGGCAAGTACTAGACTTACCACCAGTAGCAGCACCCATTTCCAGACGCGCATTGTTTTAATTGTAGAAGTATTCATGTTAATCTATAATCCTTTACGATATGTCAGATGACAGGTCACCAACATATCAATGTACCTCAATTTCTATTCCATCTAATGTAAAAACCCCTTCATTAAATACTTTGTAGTTATCGGAGACATATAGCATTCCTGCATCTTTATGTATGGGAATAACGCCAATAGAAGGCTTGACAGCCTTGCATACTTCGTAAAGGGTATCAATATCAGCATGTCCACTTGTATGAAAGCCCATTTCTACTCCATCCAAAATACGGTTCTTGAAAAGATTTCGGATAGACAGGACATCTTCTATTGCATTATTTCCTCCTTCTTCCGCATAACCGCTCCACATAGAATAAATGAGCCAAGGGTCTTCATCGTTGAATACCTGAAGCATATCCCTCAGAAGCCACAAACTATTCATCCGAATCGGCATTAAGAATCCATTGTCTGTTAGATAATCTTTTATCTTAGGAATCCGATATGCTTTATAACCACTTAACTCAAAAGTGCGATTAAAATTATACAAAGGGCTTTTATGGCCGCTGTATTTAGAAAACACATCAAGCACACTATGTTGATATCCGTCTACGAGAAAAACTTTGCCTGTTGCTTTACATGCTGCATGAAATGAAGCAAGTCGGTCAATGTCTGTTGACGAACAAAGGGCAAAGACGTATTTGTGGTCATGTAGTGCCTGAATAGTGTTTTTCTGAATCTGCTTTTCTGTAACCACTTGTTCTTGTTTTCTCCCCAGCATAGTACCCTCTGTGATGAGTAAATCAACATGACCGATAAATTTCTCAAGTGTAGGAAGCAAACCTTTCCCCAAATACCCATGACGGCGAAAATCGCCTGTATGAAGTATTCTTTTATCTTTGTATTCTATCAGGAACATATAGGCATCGAAAGCTGAATGGCTGACAAAGTAAGGAGTAACAAATATACTATTATTCACTGGTATTTTCTTACATGCTTTGAAAGGAATCATATGCTCAATTGCATCCAGCTGCACACTAAAATCCTTATGCGCATTCAGTGCCTCATACTTGCATCGCATCACGTCAATGGCTCCTACTCCCATATATTGCTTCACGTGTTTTGGTACCAGATGATGTAGTCCTACATGGTCACCATGATAATGAGAATAGAAAATCGCATCAGCATCAGCTGTTATTTTTCTAACTTCATCGGCGGTATATTCCAAATTGTCTGTACCTGGCAAATTGCTGCCGAAGTCAATGAATATTTTAGCTTCTTTGGTTGTAATCTCTGTTATGCACCCACCTATTTGGTTCGCTCCGCGATGGATAGTAATTTTCATATACTTAGCAATTTGAGTCCGACAAAGTAAAATCTCCTTTATTAAGATAGATGACCTTATAATTCATGCAACTTGCTTTCTCTTGCTCTCCTCTAAATGAGTCGCGCTCGGCTTTCTTCCCGTTTTCATCTTCCGACTCAAAAGCGTATGCATACATAAACTCTATAGGCAGTTTTTCGTCTATATAGAACTCGTCTGATAGTATTTTGAGATGTTTTTTGTCACTAACCACCTTTTTCATTTCCTTAGTAAATGTCAATTCAGCCAAAGGATTTTTGCCTATGCTACCCTCAAAAGAATCTGCATGGTCTCCAATTCCTGATTTTCCAAGAAGTGCATCAAGACCATTTTTCAATTCTATCACACAAAGACGATGATCACTATTGCGCACAGCAATAATGTCAAAACGAGGTGATTTCTCGTACACACCAACTCCAGGGTGTCTAGGTATAGAAGATAGTTCATAATGATAGAGACAATCTTTGCGTGTGCTCACTTGAAATTCTAAGTCAACGATTGTATAATCTGTACTTTCTGTATTACTGATGCATAGTGCATGCTGCGTATCCTTCTCATGTAGTGTGCGCTTATGAACATCTTCCAACCAATCCCAGTACTTATCCATCAGTTTTTTCATGTCAGCAATAAAAGTCTTGTAGTCTCGTGTCTTTTTCAATGATTCTAACACACTTCTACGTTTGTCAATTCTCTTTTTTCTTTGATCTTGTGCATCAAGTCCGGGGGTACATTTGTAATAATTACAGTCGAATTGGAAACTATTCTCAGATGAGACCTTAAGCAGATTTCCTCCTTTGTAATATACATTGAAATAGTCTTCACGAATCTGCAAAACGAGTTCGTCGTCGTGTTTTACCATTTCAATTAAACCTCGGAGCTTTCCATTCTTACCAAAAGCATTCGTCCATTTTTCAGAGTGCAGCCCACGTCCTAAGTAGCAACTTGATGATTTCTTTCTTATTCTCAATTCACGTTTCATAACTGTTTTATTTTTCGGTTCTATTTTAATCGCATCAAGTTGATGTTTGTAGCACCAGAGTTGTCCATCAGCGCCATGCTGAACATCTAACTGTATGCCTTGTTGTGCAGCTCTCACTTGTAATATACCCACTTCCAGCGGTGTAAGGAACTCTGCATATTCCTCACTAATCCATTCGCCATTATTATTGCGAACCAGATGCCATTCCTTATTGCGGTCTTTCTTCTCCATCATGCATATTCAAATTGTGGAACATAAACAGGTACATTCACAGTGTCATCTCCATCATCAAGCGTTGGAGCAGCTAATCTTACATCCCCGTCTTTCATCGTTTTGTCAATAAGAAGCGTAAGGGGATAAATATCGCTATTTTCACCAAATATGGGATAACCATATTCGTCAAACTCTGTCATAAAAGCAGAGTCAATACCATATACATATATATGTTTACTATGCTTATCCATTTCATGATTGATATAGGGGTCTTGTTCTGCATCGAAACTTTTTCCTTGAGTCAAGTCCATCCCATACATCATAAATGGCGCTGCATTGCACGACCTTTGCAATAGCAACATGGTGTTAGAATTAGCATAGAAGTTTAAGGCATATTCTGTTGAATGCCTGGAATGAAAATCCCTTTCAAAGTCACAGACTAATTCACGGAACGAATGCCCATCCTTGCAACTGCGGCCTTTCTCGTCATAGTCTGAAGGGATAAAATGATATGTTTCACATATTTCTCTTTCCATAAAATATACTAGTTCTAGTCAGTAGACATAATATGTCGCTATTAGTTGTTATTTCGCCACAAAGATACAAAATATTTTGGAGTAATGTTCATATTTCCCCAGAAATCATTGATATTTTGTTTCAATGTTCTTCACATACTCACTCGCCAGGCTGCCAACGGCGACCAGAATTACAAACAGAAAAAATACACCTTCCATAATCATCATGTTTTAAATTAAACTTCGAATTATGGCTGCAAAATTAGAAGCAGGGTGTCCCAAAAGTCAGGACACCTTACTAAATTTTAATATCTTTTAAGATTTTCGACTATTTTTGCTCGTAATAGTGATACATTTCGAGGACGCGCTGGCGCATTTTCTCGCGGAGGTCGAGTGGCTGGAGGACTTCGATGCCAAACTTCATCAGCTCGTTCAGGAAATCGGCGGTGGGACGGATGTCGAACGAGAAATCGGTGTAGGGCGAGGTGGACGAATCGGCGTGGGTGATTTCGCCAGACGCGAGCTCCTGCTGCGAATGATGCAGAGGCAGTGTGCGCAGGTAGTCAGGGGTCCAGTTGTGAGCACGGACGACGACGTGGGCCATAGGTGTGTCGTCGGTTTTTACGCCGTAGTAATCCGAGAAATATGCCTCTGACGAGAAGTCGGCCGGCATCTCGAAGGTCTCGTCGGTCAGTTCCACCTTCGTCATGCGGTCGAGGGCGTAGGTGGCCATGTGGCGGCCTGTGAACGACAGCAGATACCAGCGTCGCTCAAAAATTCTCAGCGTGTAGGGCGCGATGGTTTTCTCGTAGGCTTCACCCCAAAACGGGTCGTAGCCAATGAGCAGGCGGCGGTTCGACTTGATGGCGCGCTTGATGGTGTCGAGATACTCCTCGCCCGCAGGCACGTTCTCCAATATAATTCGGTCCTTGATGGCGGCACAATCGGACAGCACTCCATGCACGGCGAGCGTCGAGAAGAGCCACTGGCTGATGCTACCGTCGTTGAGCACCTCAGGATTGCTAATATAATACTTATACGTCCTGGGCTCGCAGTCGATGATGATGCCGAACATGTCGAGAATGGCGTCGCGATGGCGGTTGAACGACGAGCGCTGCAGCGGATTGCCGTCGGCCACACCGTCCTCCTGCCACTTCTGGTTCAGCTGCTCGAGGGTCAGTTTGCGGTAGGCCCTGAGCGTATTGATGATCCAGATGTACTGGTTGAATATCTGAGCTGGTTTCATGTGTGCAAAGATACGAAAAAAAAACGGATTGCCGCAAAAATAATCAGAGAAAAATTAATTGCCTAACACACTAACACACTCACATTTGACTTTTTTGGTTTTCTGCAATTATACATTTAAAGGCAGTTTCAAATGAATATTAATCAATTCCGATTTTTATCGGACAGCAATAATTCTTTTTAAACCTCGCGCATCTCCCGACGGGCGAGGGATGGTATTATTTTTACCCAAATTAGCTCAATGTGTTGCAGTTGTTGCAGTGTTGCAGTTCCAAAATAGATTCTATGATAGTCAAAAATTAACTCTATATTTATATATAAATATAGAAGTATTTTTAGGGTATGGGAATAGCTTTAAGAGAACTGCAACACTGCAACACTGCAACAGTTTTTTGTCAAGATATTCAGGAATGAAAAAAATATCGCAGAAAAATGAAAAATTTCTTGTGAAGTATTCGTGAACCGCAATCACTTTTTCTTACCTTTGCTGTGTCAAATTGAAATAGCGGACAGGCGGTCTTTAAAGGTAAAAATTGCGAGGATTAAATCTAGAAATTGCGCGCATTAATCATAGCAAGATTTTCCTTTAATGGGCCCCTTCAATGCTAATTGATAATTGACAATTGAGAATTGATAAATTTATTACAAACAAACACAAAAACTAAACTTTTCGATTAAGCGAATGCCATCATGCTCGCATGAATGGCTGAGCATAAGAAAAGTCAAAACAGAGTTTTAACTAGATTAAAATTATGGCTATTAAAGTAATTGCACAACGACGTGAAGTGAAACTGGGTAAGAACCCTGGAATGAAGTTCGTGATGCGTCCGGACCTGTACATTCCGATTGCAGAGAAGAAGGTGTTCGCAGAGGCCTCGACGCACAGCGGTATCTCTGCAGGTGTGATCAAGGCGGCTTGGGATGCCGCAGGTGAAGTAATCCGTACGTGGGCCACTGAGGGTCACTCGGTACCCCTGCCCGGTCTGGGAACGATGCGCTTCGGCGTCC
>Ga0247609_10001744_pt1 | contig 24811 bp, 12 predicted proteins | sample 172DNAGHGlowgp2_FD_193487 | JGI IMG/M metagenome (GOLD analysis project Ga0247609, IMG submission 193487) | Sheep rumen microbial communities from Palmerston North, Manawatu-Wanganui, New Zealand - 1728 DNA GHGlow gp2 | ecosystem: Host-associated > Mammals > Digestive system > Stomach > Rumen ...
TATTTTGTTTCAAGAACCGTTTCTTCCTTTTTAATGATATCTAATGTATATCCTGTTTCACCAGCTGTAAAATTATCTGTTTCCGATGAATTTATAGATATTTTAACCTTTCCATGACCATATATTATAACATCACCACTACTATTAGGTTTTGCAATAGTTGGATAATTTGATGTAAATGTATATTTTACATCTTCATCAGTATTATTACTTGTATATGGACATTTAAATATTTGATATTTTAAGTTTTCAGTATCATAATTATGGCGAACCATAAGTTTATCTAATAATTCATCTGAATATTTTTGATAATCTTCCAGATAAGTTTCAGAATTAATATCTGGTTCATTTTTATCTCTTTGAAGATAAAAATGAAAATCAATTAATTTTTTATCACCATCATTCGTTACAATATTTGTATCAATTCTTCTAAAAATTCCATTAGGGTTTTCGATACTATCATATACAATATTATTAATTACAGATAATTCATCATTAGAATTTCCATATAGTTGTGAATCTAATGCATGTTTAAAATATATGACCTTTAAATTTCTATTATTATCATATTGTTTATATTGAATACCATAAGATTCAAAAAATTTACTATATGTTGGAAATGTATCTGATTGAGTTTGATCTTCTAATATTTTTTTACGTATATTTAAATGATAATCAAAATAAGTACCTGATTTTTTTGTAGACTTAACAAATGAATTTGCATCCATTTTTAATCTATTTGTTATAGCCTTTGGAAATATATAATAAATTGGATAATTCTGATCAATATCTCCTGGTGCATATACAACACCACAATTTAAAAATACCCTCGCTTCTGTTAACCATTCATTATATTGAATATTTTCCAAATTAAATATTGGTACATTGCCATTATATGGATCTTTTATGTTCATTAATTTTTCATATGTATTAATGAAACTAGTATAAGATATTACACCATTATCATTTATATTTAATGAAATAGAATTTTTACCATCATTTGTTAAGAAATTATATTGTATAGAACCCGTAATTATGAAATTTTTTTCATATGGATTTTTTTTATCATTTAATGCATCTGGTTCTGCTATATTTTCTGCTCCTAAAATTTTTTCAATAGATTGAACTTTATCATAATCGGTTGTTTCTAATGCCAAATGTAATATTGGTTTATCAGTAGAATAATTCCAATAATCATAATATCTATATGTAATAACAGAAATATACTTAAGATATCTTACTTTATAATAAGATTGTTCTGTTTGTAATATTGTTGGTGTTTTATCAGGAATTGGAGTAATTTTTAAAGTATAAGATATTTCAGCTGACTTATATTTTTTACTTTCAACCAAACATATTGTTACTTTAATTGTACCAACATCATAAATTAATATAATTCCATTATCGAAATGAGAACCAATTTCATCATTAGATGAATAATAGAAAAAATCACAAGGTATGTCATCATCAGGCATAATAGATGGTGTAGGACTTGTAAAGAATTGGTTAGATACTGTTGGATCTTCATATGTCATATCTTCATCAATAATCTTTACAGGTTCTCTTTGAATTTCATATTCTGTTTTTTCTAATACTAATTTAGGATCTCCTTTATGTTTTACTATTAATGTAAAACTTGTAGATGTTGTTTCATAAACACTATCACTTGGATAAGTTGCTGTAATAACACTTTCTCCAACACTTTTAATTTTTAATTTAGGTATTGAATTATCTATATATATTTCAGCAACTTCAGTATTTTCACTTATATATTCAATATTTTCTTTTATTGCTTCATATTCTTCATCACTATCATGAGGTAAATAAAGTTCAGGAATGTCTTCTAATTGATCTGTTGTATCATATGCACCATATTTGTTATCATATTTGTGTTTAATTGAAGATGTTTCACTATCAACACTAGTTTCATTATTAGATTCTCCATATATTATTTCATTAGATTTACTATATGTTATATCTTCATTTTCTACAAAATTATCATTAAAATTATTTAATAATGTTTCATGTTCTTCTTTATTTTGTGTAACAAATATAAGACCATTTTTTGTTTGTTCTAAAATAATTGCATTATTCATACCAAGTGCCAAATATTTACTTAATGATTGATCATTTGACACAGAATTTGCTAAATTTGTAGGAATATTTACTGTTGACGTATCTTTTATTAAAATAAGTTTACCATATAATGATGAATCTATTGAAGAATAATTTTTTGCAACATATCTAACTGCATTAATATTTGAATCACTACTAGGTATATAATATAATATAGCTACATTAGTTAATACATTATCGCCTAACCAATATATTCCTGGGTATATTCCACCTAATATAGTTGTATTCCAACTATTATTTTTTGAATAAACATTAGTTACTGGTAATTTTATAGTTCCATTATTATTTGTTGATGTATAATAATATTTATTATCATAATTATCTTTATCACAATTTGTTGTAGATAGATTCTTAAAATATTTTTCTATTTCAGATCTATTTATCACTTTATATTTACCTAATGTTTGTTTCATATAAAGAGCTCCACTAATTATGTTTTGATAGATATTATAATCAACCATACCACCTATATTTGGTGATAAATGATCATTTAAATAATTTGAACTATAATTGAATAAACATTCTTGTAACCATGAATTTAAATTAGAAATGTTTTCATTGATTTCATATACATTATCAATTAATTTATTGACTTTATTGAATCCAATACAATTTTCAACATTAATAAATATTCTTACTTTAATATATATATTTTTTCCATCATATATATTAAAGTTATTGCTAATGCATGTATCAGTATATTCACCATTATTTATAAAACCATATAATTTATTACTATTATTACGTTCACATAATTTTATTTTTATATATTTTGTTGTATTATTATCAACATTTATTTTACTAATAACACATGTAGCATCATTATTATTTGTTACATAATTATTTGGGAATAATGTTATATTTTCACTATTTATGCCTGTACCTATTTGAAATACTAAATTTGGAATTGTTTTTATAGTATTAGTAACTCCATTTATATAAAATTGAATAATAATATTTCCATCTGCCTCTATTAAATTAATTGCATTAAATATATAAGTATTACCATTATTTATTGTATTATATCCTATAGTATTTCCATTACTGTCTTTTTTTGTTTCTAATGAAACATCATTTGAAGAAACCTGTATTTTTGAATTATCTCCTGAATCTAATTTTGCCTTAAATCGATATTTTATTGCTTTATAACCAGTAATATTAATATATAATTCATATGTATGATAATCTTCATAAATGTTTGTATCAAATTTTATACCAATAGCAGATTCATAAAATATAGCTTTACCAGTAATACTACTATTATTTAATGTAATATCCGTTAATATTGTAGAATTACTTAATAACTCTTGAGAAATAGAAATATTATTAAATTTAAAGAATAAACCAAATTGTTTTATTAATGGTACATGGAATTTAATTTTAAATCTAATACCTAATCTTAAATTTAAACTATTTAAATTATTGAAAAAATTTATTCTTCCTGATGGACCTTCATCAAATTTATTATTATTTATGATATTACTATAATTATTTGTTACATCATTTCCTGCTGAATCCGTTAAAATAGGAACACCAATTCCACTTGTTGAAGAATTAAATATTCCCATAAACTTACTGCTTGTTCTTGAATCATAATTATTTTGTGATGAAACATATAATGTACTGAATGTTCCTTTATTTTGTAATGTTGATAAAGGCATTTTAGTAAAATATCTACCAAGATTATCACCTATACTAATAGGATAATAATTATTTAAATTATTATATTTAATACATATACAAGTACTAAATCCTATTTTATAATTATTTGTAGTAAATAAACTATTAGAATTTGTTCCTAATAGACTTCCATTGACATTATTTATATATACACTAATAATATTACTATTATTAATTAATTGATCATTATCATCAACCAAATCAATATAAATAGGTGTCATAGATTTTTCATCCTTTATTGATTCATTTTGTTCAATAATTGCATTTATAAGATTTTCATCTTCAATTTTTTGATTCAAATATGTTATATATGTATCCTTTTGAACATTAAATTCCATTGGAAGATATTTTTGGAATTTAAAATAAATATTTAATGGTTCTTTAGCTTCTGCAAAAAAACTATCTTCATATTTACTATAAAGAATATTTGCAGACATTTTTACAACATCTTTATTATGTATATATGCAGTATTAAGGCATAATGATCCTATTGATGAATTAAACATTTGTACTGATTTTTCATCAATTGGTTGTTCTGTATTTACTAAATCATATTTAAAATAATAATTTGGAAGAAATACATCATTATAATTAAATGATGAATGTTCTGGATCAATTATTGGTTTTTTATATTCAATATATTCTTTATCTGGAAATTTTGCAAAAACATTTTTATGTACATTAATGTGTTCACCATTAAATTCCTCTGTTGCATCAATTGTAATAATATGTGTATTATTTTCATAAGGAACAATATTTACTCTTTTATTTTCATTAGTAAAATAAGAATAATTTAAATGTAATTCTGTTGGATATAAAACTTTAAGTAAATATTGAGTTTTATTATATTGAAAATGTCTAGTTTCACTTGAATATGTTGTAATAATAGAAAATCCAATATCATTAATTTCAATATCATTTGTTTCAACACAGTTTTTATCAACATTAATTTTACTTACAGTTTGCAATATATCTTTATTTCCTTCATTATTAGTATATTCAGTAATATTTTTAAACTCATAATGATATAACATTCTATCATCTAGATTTTCATTATCATCACGTATTCTTGTTACTGTAGGAATATTTTTTCCTGTTTCACCTAATATATATTCGAATATATTATTATTATCGTAATTTGCCATATTTATGCTATAAATAAAATTATTTAACGGTATTATTTATATTAACCTATACTTGTAATATTTGGGGCTTGTGTTTCATTTGAATCAAAGCGAACATCAAATCCTAATTCATAATTAAATGTGTTCTTTACTGATGCATTTGATGATGCATCATTATTGTTTTGATATTTCCAAGTATATTCTATTGATAAAATCTTACTAAATTGTTCCAAAATAGGTTCAAATATTACACTTCCTGTATCTACTAATTGAACATATGCCAATTTAGAATATTCAATAACATATACATAATATTTTTTACCTTTATATGTTAATTGATATGGTAAAGATGGATCATCTGATTGTGTTATAAGTTGACCCTTGATTTCACCAGACATTATATTTAATGTTGTTGTTGTATTATCTTTATATGTACAATTTGCAGTTATACTTACATTTGACATTATTTTATATAAATCTTCCGAAATAGCTATAAAGAATAATGTATTATAATATATTGAATCAGTTATTTCATTTGTATTTGGTTCATTACCACTATCATCTAACAAAATATTATTAGTAATATGGAAATTATTATTTGATATTGATTCTGTTGATAATCTTGGTTTACCATAATGTCCAAATGTATTATCAAAAACTTTAATATTATCATTAAAGAATTTAGTATAATCCATTGTAAAATGAAGATTAATATTTGGTCCATGTATATTATAAATACTAAATCCATAATTTAATATATTAGTGTTAGATGAATGTGTTCTTGAATTTGAATTTTGGAAAATAAAATCTTTTACATTCAATGCATATAATATTGATAATATTGAGTTTCTAGTTGAAACTTCTGATGGTAAAGGATATATATTATTAATGAAATCAATACATGCATAATTTTTTTCATTTTGATGTCGATGTATGTGAACATTATCTCCTTGTTTCAAACTATAATAATTTATATCTGATTGTGCTAATGTTTTATTTTCATATTCAAATGGATCATAAATACTATATTCAATATCATTTCCACTAATACCAGCATTAGTAATAAAAATAGGTTTTATAAAACCACCCAATATTGAAATAATAGATAATTCTTTATTATTTTCAGTATCATATGAAAGATTTGAAAATAAATTTGTAATACCAGTATTATTAAATTCTATATAAATATTGTTCTTATCATATGTAATATCAAATCCAGTTACATTATTATCATCATATTTAGATGCATATTTTGGGAAAATACCATTATTTTGATTGTTTTCATTATTAACAGATACATCTTCAAATTTATTAATCATTATGGATCTAATTTCCATATAATTATTTGGAACATATAAATTAGTTAATTCATATTTAATATTGAATATTTTTTCATATGTATATGTTCTTTCACCATTTATATCATATCTTAAAATATATTTATATATATTACTACTATCACTTAATTTTGTAATATTGAAATCAGTATCATTTTCTTCCTTTGAAATAGTTTCAACTGTATATAAATAATTCTTTAATTGTTCATATATATCATTTTTACCATCTTCATAAGAAAGTGGTATTACTAAATAGTTGGAATATTTCTTTATATCTTCATTTATATTCTTACTAACAATCTTTATAGCATCATCAGTATTTGTTTCACTATTTGATTTTACATAATAAATTTCCAATGTATATTGTACATCTTCAAAATATTTGTATTTTTTGTTATTGAATGAAAACTCTATATCTTGATTATAATATAACGAATTAAGATTTATTGTTTCTGTTTCAATTGTAAATGGTGCATTAACATTACTATCTTCATCACAAACATTATTTTGATCGAAATAGAACAATAAGAATTGATTATCTTCAAACGTTTGTGGTTGTACTTTTATATAATATTGATTCTTTAAAAACCTACCATTTTGTAAATTATAATTAGGATAGAAAGTTATTGTAAAATCTATTGAATGTCTATATAATGTTATTTCAGTTGTTGATTGACTATCAACTTCCACAGATGTAGAATTTGACATCATAACAACTTCTTTAATAGGATAATCATTATTATTGATATCTATATTGACTTCTTCAGGAACTCCAGATAAAGATTTATAATATAATGTATATGCCTTTGTTATTATAATATTGTCTGGTGATATTGGTAATATTTGCATTCTATCACTTGGATAATACAAACCATATACATCTGATAACCATCCTTTAACATTATCCATTATAATGACATATAAGTTCTTATATATCTTTTCTGCAACATATTTATACATATATTCAAGAAAACTATCTGAAACATATAATACACCATTCTTATCGACATTAATAAATGTATCAATAGGATATGATGAATTAGCTCTTGATATTAATGATTTTGCAACCTTTGAAACACCAAGATTATTGAATGAACAATATGTTAAATTATTTGTGTCAACATAAAGTTTATTATCATTATTTTCTTGTATAGACTTACCATCAATATGTAATTCAAGTTCACCATTATTATTTGGATAAAGACCATTAATAGTATGTATTGCATAAGTTAGACGTAAAGGATTACCATTATAGTCTGTTGCAAATATTGCTGGCATCTGATCATCATTATTTTCTTCAGTATTATGTGAACTTATTAACACCATATTTTTTGGTAATTGGCCTTCCATTGTTTGAATGACATTACTTGGTGCATTAGTTACAATAACTCCAAAATCTTGTCCATACATTGAACGTACATCACATAGTTTAGACATATATAAAATTAATCAATATTATATTTAGTTTTATCAATAACATTATCCTCTTTATCAACAACAGTAACATGATATTCTTCACTTTTTATAACTTTCGCATTTTCTATTTCTGTATTAATATTTATAATAGGATAATAAGATTCAATTTTTATTTGTATATCAATATTCTTTTGATTTGTTTCTGTTGAATCAAAATCAATTTTATTTATATTTACTTGACTTGATTGTGGAAATTCTATAGAACATTGTATTTTTTGACCTAAATAAATGATATTATAATATTGTTGAAATATCATTTTGTCAATTAGTTCTTGAATTAATACAATACTTTCATTGAAGTTAGATAGTACATAATGAAGTGTCATATTTAATTCAATTGGAAGTCTTCTCATTTCAGCATTATAACCATGATATTTATTATCTATTGAAGATCTTCTTTCATAAATACCTCTTACAAATGGATTTGTCAATTCTTCTGTTGGTATGTTTATGTCATTAATTTCACAAACACATCTTGGTAAATGCATATACATTGCATCTTCACCAGTTGTTTCTGACCATTTGAACTCATATCCATTTGATTCAACATAAAGATAAGCACTTCCGGTATTGAATATAAAATGTTTTATTGGTTCATCATACATAAAGATATTTGTATTAAGCCAATTAAGACAGCCCTTAATCAATATAGAGAAATATCTTTCATCTCTATAATTAAGTTCATCAAATTGCTTAATATTCCAAGGTCTTATCCATTTATCAATATCTTTATTGACTATATTCATAAAAAAATATTTAATATACTTACTATATATAAAAATAATAATGTATATTAAATATTTGTTTATAAAGTTATTTAAAATTAATCTATTTTTATAGAAACTCTACATAATATTCTGCATTCAACATTGGTATTATCTATATTTAGAATATTTGTATTTAATGAAGAATCACTATCAATATAATAAATATCTATGTTATTATAGAAGTGGTTATATTTTTTTATAGTAAATGAAATTTCATAAATATTGTTTTCTATTTCATTATAACTTATTTTTGAAAATTCTACTGATGAATCAGAACAATATATCTTAAATGTTTCACTTATTGAACCTATATTATCATTATTATATTTTACTTTTAATTTTATATTTGATTTTGATGAATAATCAATAACCTCATATCCAATTTCTTCATCATAAGAAAGATTATATTCATTTCCATTCAATATTGAAAAATCTGGTAATTTGAATAATGATATTGATTTATGTTTAAGAAAATCTCTTATATCATTTCCTGTTAATTCATTCATTATCTTATATTGATTGTTTTCATCTATTACTGTTGTTGGGATTTCCATTTGATATGGATATATTGTTGTCATGTTTCGAGTATAATTATATCTATATAAATAATTTAATAAATATGTTTTATCATATTGTTTATATAATGTTGAAGATGTTAAAATATTTACATAACTTAAATTACCACTACCATATTGAGTATCAATATAATCACAATCTGCCATAATATCTTTATAATTATTATAATTATTGAATCCTAATTTATAGAAAATTGCCAATTCTTCAATAGATGGCACATAACAATCACCATGTCTTAATCCATTTCCATGAATATTATATGTATTATTAAAACAAGATTTCAAATATTTTTTATATTGTAATTTTGTATTTTTTAAATTATTTAAAATTGTTTGTAAATTACCATTAATATTATTTAAATTTTGTCCTTTATAATAAAAATATTTACTATTATAGTGTTGTGGTTCATTTGTTGTATTTTCAATATGATCAATATTATAATTTGGTTGATTAGTATATATTGTTAATTTTTTATTATTATCATTAATATTGTTTTGATCATTAATAATATTTTCAAATATATTTAAAGATATATTATTTTCTATAATATTTGATTCATTTTCAAAATATTTTAAGAAAATAGGTTTAATAATAGTATTATTTATTGATTTATCTTTACGAATCATACAAACACCAACTCTATTACCTATACCATCATAGTTAAAGCCAACATCATAATTATGATAAATTATTTTATTAAGAATGTCATTTCTATTAATATCAATAAATAATATTAAACGTGCATTAATAAATGATTTCATTTTTATAAATGTATCATTATATTCAATATTAATATTTATTTTATAATTGTTTTCAAGATTTTGTATTTTATATAATAAATCATTGTCAATATCAAAATAACAAATATAATTGATTTCACCATATACATTATTTGTATGTTCATCAAAATATGTAACATTATTATCATATATATATGACTTATTAATATTAAATTTTATACATTTTTTGACATCTTCATTATCACAGAAAATTGTTATATTAAGATATTTTTCATTAAATGGATTAAAGTTTGATAAAGTACTTGACAAATAATTATACACAAACTTAACTTTTAACTTAAAGAATTTTTGCCAATATTTTACATAATATTCATATATTATATTATTTTCTTCTTCTACACGCTCCATTAATATATTGTTTCTTATATCATTTGAATAATATATTGGATATTTCGTATTTGTATTACAAGAATATTTTTTGTCATAAAGAACATTTTCTTTAAATGTCTTCATAACTTCTTCTAAATTATTATTTGTTTGATTAATAATATTGGTCATAATAGAAATATGATCATCAATATTATTTATAATATCTTGTATATTATATGAAATTGTTATTGCATTATCTTCAATAATTAATGACTCATTATCTACTTTAAATAATCCAGGAATATCATTATTGGCTAATCTTAACTTACTATTATCAACAATTAATTTTTCATTAACATTCTTTATAGTATTTGAATCTATTTTAACTTTTATTTCTCCATTTTCTAATGTTAAAGCACTATCAATATTCTTAACATTTTGATTTAATGGAATAATATTTCTTTCATTATTTATAAATAAAATTCCATTTTTTTGATAATCTGGTATGTCAATATTTTTATTATATAACATTTTATTATCAAATATTGAAACAACTAACAAATTATTATCTAATGTTTTTTTATCTAAATTATTCAAATATCCAACATTAAAGTTAATTGTTGCAATATCAATATTATATGAAATATAACTATTATATGTCATACTCTTATCAATATTAATTATTTGAGCATATGTATATGAATAATATGTTGTTAATAGATCTTCATTTATATATGATGAATATATATATGAAGAAACATTATCTATATGATCACAAAATGTATATGAATATGTTGTTGCCATAAATTAGAAATCTATATATATGTCTGTTTGTCCTATTTTTGCTGTATTGTAATTATTAAAAATATATGTTAAATATAATCTATTAATAGAAGATTCATCTGTATAAATATATGAATTTATTTTTTTAATGAACATTTCTTCAAAATTATTAATATCTAAATATTTTAACAAATAATTTCTAAATAAGTTTATATTTACATATTGTATTGGTAAATCATGCCATAATCCATAATAATTTTTCTTTATATATTGATCATCATAACAATAATTATATCCATAGAATAAATAACTTAAATTACTATCAAAACTTATATCATAATTTTTTAACATAAAATTAATAATTTTATTATTATCATTATTTATTGTTATTTCTGAATTCAATTTTCCATTAACTAAGAAATAATAATATGATGAATTATTAATTATTGCATTCTTATTAAATACACAATATGTAATATCTCTGTCATCATTTAATAATTTGATATTTCTATTATTATATTTTATGTTTATTGTATTTAAATTAAGTGTATATTTTATATTTGTATTAATCAATAAATAATCTATTGAACATGTTTTTATTGTATTTGTATTTAATTTTGAATTAAGCATTATTCCATATTTCTTAAATAATTTACTATCAATATTCTTATTATTATATCTTATTTTTGTTAATGTATATTCATAATTCTTATTATTTATAACATCTTGACATTTTACAACAATATTTGTATTTAATAAAAATTTATTATATTTATTAATGTCATCTGCATAAACATATGAATATATATTGTTTTCAGACACAATCTTTTTTGAAGAATCATCATTACTTAGTTTAATATTCTTTTCAAAATCATTTAATATATTATCATTAAATGAAGTTGAATATGAACAAAACTTATTAGTATTATAACTATATATGTCAATTAATTCTATATTCTTACAATAAATAATATAAGAAATATCTTCATTTAAATCTATTTGTGCATGTTTCTTATATGATTCTGGAATCATATTATTAGAAAAATAATAATTATCAACATAAATTAACTTTGTTTCAGGAAAATATAATGAACTAGTTAATGAATAAGAGAATGTTTTATTTATATTAGAATTATTTGAATTATATTTTATAATACGGTCACAATACTTACTAAATTCATTAATTGTATTATTTCTTTCATTATAAATCCTATCATAATATGCAAATGAGTCTTGTAATGATGATAATGAATTATATAAATTTGCAATCTTATATTTATAACTTATTACATTTTCAATATAATCATTATTTATTGTCAATATACCATTATTAATTTGAAGATATTCATTATTGATATATGAAATTCCATATGTTGTATCAGATGCAATTGGTAATGAATTAGTATTAAAATATAACTTATCATTAATTTCTTTTATAGAATAATTATCTATATTGAAATTAATTGCATGTATGTCTTCATCATAATATAAACCATTTCCTTCTTTAAAATGATATGTAAGTTGTTTTAAACCAGTATTTGTATTATAATAAATAATATAGCTTTGATTATATGCATAACTATCATTATATGCCAAATTAGCAATAATGATTGAATTTGGTTCAATATTATAGTCAGATGCATAATAATTTTCTTCTTTATTAAATGTTAATGCCGATTGATTAATGTATTGAAATCCTAAGTCATTATATGATGTAAAATATGTTGCATCATTATCTTCTTCATTTATTCTTTGATATTGTGCTATTTTTATACTAGCATTATAATTTAGAATGTATGAATTTGTAGATGTCAATATTGAATAATCTTTTAAAATATTATTTAAATCAGTATTCTTAATTAACTTATATGGATTCATAATAAATTATTATTAATTTATAGTTCATTAAATATAATCAAACTACCATATTTATTAATAGTATAATTATATATTGGTATTGCCATAATATCATTACTATCATATTGTGAATAAGCATTATTAATAAATTCATCATCAATATCGAATTGAGCATTTCTTTTAACTAAATTCAATAATGTTTTGATTTTATTTACAATATTTTCTGTAGGTAATATATGACCATCATTATTTAAATATAATTGATTAAGCATTATCTTATAATTATCTAATTTACAATTTTTTATAACAATATTATAATTATTATGTCTTGAAGGTTTATAACAAATTATTTTTTTAGATTTAATATTTACCTTTCTTGTTGATTGACATAATGTATTTGACTCATCTGTAAAATAAAAATCAATATCATCATTTGTATTATTATATATAAATAAATAATCATCAAAAATACTTATTTTACTAATATTATCTTCATTATCAAATATATCATAATAATAAACATAATTTTGATCATATCCAATATTGGTAAAATCTAAACTAAATATATCTTTATATATAAGATAAATAATGTTTTTTAAACCATATAATTTAAAACAAATTTCTTTTTCTTTATTTACTGTTTCTATATTTTTAATATTAAGTATATTTGAAACATTTGATGTTTTATCTAATGAATTTATTATTCCAAATTCATCATAATAAATATATCTTCTAAAATATATTTCAAATTTATCTAAATTATATTGTGAAGATTCAATATTTGAAATATAAGCATTAAATATACTATCTTGTTTATCTGGTTGATTATAATAACTAGATTTATCTACCATTAAGCCATTACCATTTTCATTTATAAACCAATCATATATATTAGATTGATCGATTTTATGAATAATATTTGAATTTAAATAAGAATAATTGAATGATAATGTGTCATAATCATATTTAAAATTATCAATATATTTTTTCTTACCAATTTCAATTTTCTTTAAATCATCTATTGCATATTTATTTATATTATCATAAGGTATGTAATTTAATTCTATATATCTTTTTTTAGTGTCTCTTAAAGGATATTTTAATGGATAATAATTTGAATATCTTAATTGTGCATCAATATTTTGATATTTTCCTTGTTCTACCTTTAATTCAAATAAATTAAAGAATATTTTTTGTGAATAAACAATTTGATCTTCAATTGAATCTTTTTTACTTAAATCTAATATTGTAATAATTAATTCTTGATTTTGTATATGATTTGAATCATATAAATCAATACCTTGATATTTATATATTACACAATCATTAAGTCTTTTATATGGGCTTAATACTTTTTTGATTTCACCATTACCAAATTTAATATTGATTTTCAAATTATTATATATTTGATTAATAGTATACTTTTTATTATGAATCAATAGTTTTGGTATGACAATATAAAATTCACAATCATAATAATTGTCAATTTTTCTTGATGGTAATAATGGCATTGAATATATTTTTATTAACTCATTATTTAATTGATCATATATTGGATATTCAATAATATTTGTTTTTTCTAATAACTGATTTTCAAATTGAACTGCTGATATGTTTTCATAATAATTAGATGTATTATCATTATCTATATGTCCAATATTAATATAATAAGAATTTACTAATAAATTTTTTATTCCAGAATTTGTTGTTATAGTATATGTATATTGACTATATGTTTGATATTGATTACCTTGATCATCATTTTTGGTTACATTTCTTGGAATATTATTTAAAATATAAGTATTATTAGTATCGATCAAATAATTTAATGAATTATCTTTTGTAAAATATACATAATAAGAATAATCAAAATTAATATTTATTGTTTGATAATAATTGTTAGGTCTAAAATTAATATTTTCACCATCTCCATAAACAATATCACGTAAAGATGACATTGATTTGATTCCCATTACCAATTCATTATTAGTTAATTTAAAATTATCTGTTAAAATAATTTTTAAATATGCACTACCTGCAGGATATTGGTTTTGAATATTTTGATTCCATGAGGTTTTAAGATATAATATTAATTCTTTAGAACCACTATTATCTGCAAATGTTAAATCTTGATCAAATATTACATTTATTTGTATTTTATTATTTGAATTTATTTTACAAAATGCTACATTATAATTAATATCATATTCATCACTATCAATAAATACACTTGTACTATCATTTGTATCACCAACTAATGAAAATGTTAATGTATTTTTATCAACTGATATTGGTTGATCATTTTGTTTAAATGTTGGAAAATCAATTTCAAAATATTTACATGATTTATTGTCAACAATACCTTCATTAATTCTTGAATGTGTTCCACCTATTCTAAGAACATACATATTGTTTTCATTAGTTATTAATGAAATATCATTAAATTCCGCATTTATTGGTTTATCAAAATATATATAATTAATTGTTATACTAGTACTTTTTCTTTGATAATAATTACCTTTTATTTCAGCAGTTATTATAACTTGACCATTCATTTGTCCTTTTTCTAATTTAGAACTTAACGATAATTTACCTGACAAATTATTTGATAATGTGTTATTTACTTTTAAACATTCTATATTATTTGAAGAATAATATATATTTTCTCGTTCACCTTCAACAAAATTATCACCAACATATAATTGTATATCGGTAATATCCGAATATTTCATTTCAATTGGTGCATCAATTTTTTGATTATTATTTAAAGCATCATAAAAATATATTTCATTATCACTATTTATACTTTCACAATTTAATATTTTAACGGATATTTGGTTTGTTACGGCATTATATTGATCATTTCCATTAAAATAAAGTATTAATTTTAAATCATTACCTAAATATCCTTTGAAATCAGAATTTATGTCATTATTATTTGTTTTTAATAAAGATATATAAAATGATGCTTCATAATAAACATAATTACCATTATATGTTTTATTGATAAATCTTGAGTTTTCTAATACTAATAATGTAGATATATCGTCACCAATATTTTTCTTAAAACCAAAATAATCAATTTGTTCAGGACCTTTAACACTTAATGTAGTAGAAAAATTTTCAATATAATTATATCTATGATCAGCATCAACATCTGAACGATATGGAAATGTTACAATAAGTGTATATAGAAAATCTTGTATATGATTATTATTTTCCCATATATCACCATATAAATTGAAATTTCCAGGTATTTCTTCATTATTTTTCTTTAAGTTTAATATTATACTATTTTTGTTAGTAATATATTTAACAGTAAATTCAACAATTATGTTTGATGGATTATAATAATCCTTTGTTTGATCATTAATATATGTCAAACCAATAAAATTAATTTTAATTCTAATTTTATTATAATTGTTAGAAATATTATCATAATTTATAAGATTATAATTTATATAAAAATTATTGTCTATTATTGGTGTTATATAAAATGATTGTTCATTACTATTATAATCTGCATAATATCTTAAATATTCTGCATAATTATCTAATGAACGATATGTATTATTATTATTTACATCATAAGCAATTTTATATTTTTCTAATATTGTCTTAATTTGTGTTTGGAAAGAATCATAATTATCTACTATAATAGTTTCATTATCTATTATAACATCATTAGAATCAATAACATTAATTATTGATGTTGAGTTATCTTTATAGAATTTTACATTATATATATTATTATAGTAGTTTTCATCTATTACAACTAATCCATTAAAATTTGTTGATGTATTATTTCTATAATTTTCAAGTGTATAGAAATTATTCATATCAGATGTATATAATGTAGATGTTACTTCACCTGAACTTTGATTATAAACATTATTTATAATATCTACTTTATAATATTTATCAATATTATCTTCTGTTATTTTATAATATAAATCTTTAAATTTGTTTTCAAACTTAAATATATTAATTGATTTATAATAGTTATAATAGTCTTTTAATATTTTTTGATCTGTTTGTGTAATAGCAAATGCATTAGAATTAAATACTTTACTATATTGTTCTTGATTTTCTTTATTTAATGAATCTTTAAAGAAATTATATGTTAATGTATTTTCCAAATTATCTAATAAATCATCTTGTGAATAGAATAAATAACTAGATATGTCAAACTCATCCTTATGTTCATTATTAATTTTTAAATAATTGACACTAACATCATCATAATCATCTTCTGTACTATCAAAATCTTTGATATCATATTTATATATTGAGAGTGTCTTAAAATTATTTGATATGTTTTCATAAGATATCTTTCCATTATATGTATCATAAACCCATACATTATTGACATTATTGAATATGTCATAATTCTTATTAAACACATTATTTTCATAATAGAATGTTGATGATGCATATTTGGCATTATATGAAATAATATTACCATGATATTCTTTGATAATATTATTTATATAACTAATATTTTCCATAATAATACCAAGTTCACCCAATCCAGCAACATACATTTCTGAATTATTATCTATATTACTTAACATTTTTGTATTTTCTTTACCATTAAAGTCTGAAGTTGCATATTTAGAAGTTGCATAATTAGAATTTAATGTTAAATTAATTAATAACGGACTTGGTATAATATTATTAAGTGTATTCATATCAATATTTGTTTATTTATTCTTTATCAATCAAATCACTCCAGTTTGTAAGATTATTGATAATTTTTCCATTTTTTTGTAAATTGACATCAATTGAATTCATTTGGTCATTTTGAATCTTTTCTATTGTAATCATATTAATTCCATTAATATTATATACAATAATGTTTTCATTCAATACTATTTTATTATTTTGTTTTATAAATTTGAATGTTCCTTTTGTTGATGGCCCATTCATATTACGTATTTCTAATGTTATATTATAGTATTTATCAACAAAATCATTAGGTTTGTCATCTTTCAATATAATGATAATTCCTTCAGGTATAATACAATATCTATTTGATTTTTCATTACTTATTATTGTTGTATAATTCAAATCAAGTATATATTCATATGATTCATTAAAGTCATTATAATAGTTACTTTCAAGAATTGTTGCTGAATTAACCAATTCTAATATTGTATAATTCTTATATACTTTTGCTTCTATAGGTATTATTGTATTCAAATTGAAATTAAATGAGTTCTTAAGTTTTGTCAAGTGAACACATTTAAATGATGAATCATATTCATTAACTGCAATAATACCTAAATCAATTGGTTTAACATCATAATATTCAGATGAAGCATATGCAACAATCTTTATATATCCTGTGCCTATTGTTGATGAATATTGTGTAAATACATATTCTAATCCTTCGGTATTATCATATGTCAAATACATAATGTCACTAAGATTCGTTTGTGAATCTCCTAATTGTACTTTAAGATATACCTTTTGACGATCAGATATGCCTTTATCAATAATTAACTTATATGTATAAATTATATTATAACTATATGTATAGTTTGTTATTGTCTCATCATAATATTCAACCCTATCAACATAACTAGTTGTCGTATTATATACAGGTATTAATGTAACAATTGGTTGTTTTCTTTTAAATACAGTTACTTCATCACCATCTTTATCTCTTATTGTTTCTGCATAATAGAAATTTCCATCATCTTGATTTATGACTTTTTCTCTATAAGTTACTGTTGTATTTGTTATAGCATCAGTTACTATACGTGATTTTGTTATGGTTTCAGTATTTTTATTGACTATTGTCTCTTTATTGTCTTTAAGTTGATTGACTAATATCTTATAGTCAATATTGTCCATATTGTCATTTTCAAACTTTTCTGGTTCATTATTGTTATCATTCAAATAAATCTTATATTCTGTAACCAAATCCTCAGAATTTAATAATTGTTCTGAGTTGTATACTTTTACTTTATTGTTTTGTTTAGATATATTACTTTTATTATTAATGACCTTTAACAATTTTATGACTTGTGGTGTTGTTCTTGATGCATCAACAAGTTCAAATCTTGCTGTATTTTTTGCATAATCAAAATTCAATAGATAATATCCAATAAAACCATCACTAAACTTAACTTCAATAATTGGACAAATGTCATCATTAAATTCGAATTTTTCAATATTGATTATTTCTGTAACAATAGCATTCTTATTTATAGAATACATATCTATATTATGGAATGCATCAGGATCAACATACCAAATGATATTTGTCTTAATTGTATATAAATTGGCATAATAATGTTCATTAAAGTTGAATGGATTCTTAAAATTATTCATCCAATATGAATTGTCTGATGAAATAAAACCATAAGAGCCAGAAATGATTTTTGCATTACTTGTCAACATATTCAAATCAGTATTGTAAATAGGAACACTATTATAAAGTTTATTATAATAAATATTATTTTTTATATTATTGAATATATTTGCATGATTATTATTTTCTAATGGTATAAATCTTGCACATTTATCATTTAATGTATTACTTGCAATAACACATACCATTAATGGAGTATTTCCTTCTGATTTCTTTGTAAACTTATTATTCTTATCAATATAAAGTATGTCACCTACTTCAAATAAATCAATATCATAATTAAGTTTTACTGCTATCTTATTTATATTTAATGACATAGTTTCAAACTTATTATAATAGTCTTGTATTTCAAATAATGACATCATAAGTCCATTTGTCAATTTTACTACACCATCCATTGATGTTATGAATCCACTATTATGAAGTATGTGATCATAAAATAATTTATTCTCTCCTGCTAATATTCCTTTATTAATTCCATTATATGCGTAAGTAAGTGAATTATCATTAACATATAATTCATGATTTTCATTTTCTTTAATAGTCTTATTATCAATTCCTAAATAAAGATTATTGTTTTCATCATAATATAATCCATTTCCTTGATTGACGTAATAAGTTAACCTATTAATATTAATGTCATTATCAACAAAAAACAATTCATAACTTATTCCTGAAATTCTTCTATAATTCTTTACAGTATCAAAATTATGAGATGTCAATATAAGACTATTAGGAGTAAAATTGCCACGGTTTTCAATCTCAATAATATTTAAATTATCAAGATATATTACAATTTCATCATATTTTAATATATTATTATTGTATATTTGGTCTTTAACAACACTCATGATGTATAAAATCTATTAAAATTTATCTTTTATATAAAAATAAAAATCATAATTATTCAATCTATATGTTTTATAAAATTATTTTTATTAAATAATGATTCAAATGAAATGAAAATATATTATTGCAATATAAATAAGATAAATGAAAATGTTGAAGATTTTGTTATAGCAAAAAATAAAATAGAAATGGATCTTATTGAAGAAGAAAAGATAGAAAAGAAAATGACAATTAGTGAATTTTTGAATTATGTAAACTTACAACATAGTATATTTGCTATTAATGAAAAGACATTAATAGTCATACCATTTCAAATAACTAAATTAGAAAATAAAGATATCGTCATAATATATTCTTCGTCAACTAATGAAGAACATGAAAATGAATTTAAAGATAAACTTAAATCAATTAATTATGACGTAACAAAGCTTAATAAGATAGATGAATTACAAATGTTAGAAAATACTTTTGAAAAATACTTTATAATAAATAATCAATTTTACATCTAGACGGTTAATAGAGACACACGGTGACATTTATTTCATTGTTATATAAAACTATATATACTTCAGAAAATAAATGTCACCGTGTGATTTTTTTAAATTAATCTATAAAGTAATAAATTCTTGTTTCAGGCCATTCTTCATAAACAGTATAAATTAAATCATAAATATATTTATACTCATTATTTAAAGCAATAATTAAATAGAATTTTTCTATCCAGACTTCATCATATAAATATCTAAGATCTTCATCTTCATCATATTTTTCTTCTTCTGTCTTTTCAAAATTATATGATTTGTTTTGTAATATACAATCTAATTTATCATTTACTTCTTTGAAATTAATCTTATCATATAATTCTTTAATTGCTAATTTGAATTCGACTTCTTTCTTATTTATAAAAGGAGTCCAGTCTTTAAGGTTGACACAATAAGTATGATCTTTATCAACCAATATATCCAATACTTCTTGAGATGCATCATCAGGAATTCCTTTCTTCATCTCATTGTCACATCCCCATCCAAACACCTCATCTCTTAACCTTAATGAAGCTTCTTCAATATAGTCTTTATAATATTCTCCAATCTTTTCAGAATCTATATATTCATCTGTTTTATTGTCATAGTGTTTGTCTTTTACTGTGACAATAGGAAGTAATTGCCATTTGCCTTTATATTTTACTTCTATTGCTCTTAATAGTACTTGTCCCATATATCTATTATTTTAGTCCCACCAATCATCTGCATAATCTCTTAATATCTTATAATATAAATATTTTGCTTTATACTTATAATATTCATCTGGTGAATTCTCATACATTTGAGTACAGTTCCAATATTTTTTTCCTGTCATAGGATCTATTCCCATATAAGGAAATCTATGCTTATTCTTAAGATTGACAGGAATCTTCATAATCACTTTATGATTTTTTGTGTCATAATCATGAAAATCTCTTTTGTCTAATATAATTTCTAAAAGACCAATACAAATATTCTGATATCTATTTATCTCTGATTTCTTTTCTTCACTACAATAGTTAAATTTATTGAAATACTGATTGCTTTTCTTAATCCATTTATATTGTAATTCTAAAAAGTATTCATAATCCCATGGATAACAATGAAACAAAGAATAAGTTACTAATTGCCAATGTGTTCTGAATTGTCCACATACTCTAATCCAATGTCTGATGTTTTTGTAAATTTCCTTAGGAACATCTACACAATACCAAACAATATAGTCATTCCATATTTCTTTAATCTTCATCATCTATTAATTTAAATTCTAATTGTTCATCTTCAAAAAAGAAAAGTCTTTCATTAAGTCTATCCCACATTTTAAATATGTTTTCTAAATCTTTATATGTTTTTTGATTTATATATGTAGTTTTATCAATATTGAATGTTGGATATTTTTCTTTATAATTTGTACGTGTAAAAGATTTTTTCCAAATATTATGTAATGCTTCTTTATCATTTGAATATTTGATGCATACACCTATATAGTCTTGAACATATCTTAAATTAGTTTCATTCAATAAAGAATTCAAAGAAAATTCACGATATTTGTTTTTTTCTCTATCAAATATCTTACAGTGCTTATATCCATATTCTTCATCTTTAACTTGTATTGTCATCTCTTTAAGATAATATGTTCCATCAACAAGACTAAACATAATATCTATCATACAATTGTTATCATCTAAGAATATCATTATATCTTTAGAGAAATACAATATTGCTTTATCATTTTCAATTGGTTTTATATGACCAACATTCTTATAGAAATAATCTATATTATTGTCATCTAATATATCTATTATTGGTTTTACAAATTCATCTAAATCCATAATCAAAATCCTATTTTCTTTGTTTCTTTTTTAGAATAGTCATTTTCTTGATTAATGTTATATATTTCAGCCAATGACATTTCATTAGTTGTTTCATATCCTAATAATTTAGAAGCCTTTTCTTTTGTGAGTTTCTTAAATTCATATTTTAATTTTAATCTTCCTGGTCTAACTAAAGCAGAATCTATTTGACTTAATGCAGTATTGAATGTACAAATAAACTTTATCTTAAGGACATCACTTATAATACCATCTGTCAAATTAAGAAGAACAGGCATAACTGGATTTACATAATGTTCTCTTGACATAAGACATTTCTCACAATCTTCTAATATGAATATTGTATCTGAATTATCAAGGAAATATGACATAAGTTTTTCTTGTGATATGTTTGCTAACAAACTTCCATCCATTATGACAAATTCTTTATCAGGATATTTAGTAATAAGAGACTTAATGATAGTAGACTTTCCTGTTCCAGGACTTCCATAGAAAAGTATAAGTGATGCTTTATCTTCATCTTCAACTATTTCACAAATACGTTCATAAGCAGGAATGAAGTCATCATTATAATTATCTTCTATATTAATGTCGATAGGTTTATAATCATAATAAGTTGTATATAAAGAATTTGATGGATCAACTGCAGCTATTCCAAAATCAATACTTTCTTCATAAGCATACTTTTCAAAGAAATTCTTTACAATTTCAAATGAATCTTTAATATTGTTTGTATATATTTCTTCATAAATTGTTGATTGATCATTAGCTTCTGATAAAGTTATATTCATTAAGAAATTTCCACCATTACAAGTTTCTCCAAGAGCAAGATACTCATGAGAAGAATAACAAAACATCATTAAACTCTCATTATTTATTGATGCATTCTCAATATTCTTTATAAGTTTTCTTGAATCAACCTTAGACTTAACACTAAATTTTATAGATTCAAATGGATCTAATGAAGAATTATATACTAAATCATCATTATCATTATAATATATCCTATATGCCATAGGAAAATTATTGAATATATTAATATATATACTTCCCATATAATCATCTGTATGAGAAGTAAAGTTCTTAAATAGTTCTATTATTCTTAATTTATTTATCATCTATTAGTATATTATATAATTATTGATTATCATTCTCTAACATTTTCTTTGCATATTTAAGAGTGACTTTAAATTCCTTAGTATCTTTACTTGGCAATTCAAACATAGCTTTTGTCATCATATCTTCCATAATTCCACGAAGACCTCTTGCTCCAACACCTCTTTCAATGGCCTTATCAGCAATATATTCATATACTTTCTTATCAAATTCAAGATCTATTCCATCAATCTCAAAAAGTTTCTTATATTGCTTTACAATAGCATTCTTAGGCTCTGTTATAATTCTAATCAAATCATCTTTATTTAGTTCATTAGTATAAGTGACAACAGGAAGACGACCTAATATCTCTGGAATAAGACCAAACTTCTTAATGTCTTGTACAGTTACTTGAGACAATGTTGATTCTTGATGATCTTTTCTCTTATTGGTTGCTTCAAATCCAACTGCATGCTTATTAAGTCTTTGATCAATACGACGCTCAATACCATCAAAAGCACCGCCACAAATAAATAATATATTCTTAGTATCAACTTGTATTAATGGTTGATCAGGATGCTTTCTTCCACCTTTAGGAGCAACACCAACAATAGATCCTTCAAGAAGCTTCAAAAGTCCTTGTTGTACACCTTCACCAGATACATCTCTAGTAATAGATGGATTGTCTCCTTTTCTTGCAATCTTATCTATCTCATCAATAAATACTATTCCTTTTTCTGCTTTCTCAACATCATAGTCAGCTGCCTGCAAAAGACGAGTAATAATTGATTCAACATCTTCACCAACATAACCTGCTTCAGTCAATACAGTGGCATCTGCTATTGCAAATGGAACATCAAGAAGTTTAGCAATAGTACGGGCAATTAACGTTTTTCCACTGCCCGTAGGGCCAAGAACGATGCAATTCGACTTCTCAATCTCTACATCATTGTCAATATTAGCAGCATTAATTCTTTTATAATGATTATATACTGCTACAGAAATTCTTTCTTTAGCAATATCTTGTCCAATAATATATTGATCTAAGAAATTCTTAATTTCTATAGGTTTCTTCATTCCTCCTATAGATTCTTGATATACTTCTTTCTTATTGTCTTTTACAATATTATAAGCTTGATTGATACATTCTTCGCAGATATTTCCAAATATACCATTTACTAATAAATTGACTTCATTCTCTTCTCGTCCACAAAAACTACATCTCTTCATTTTATCTTAATATCTTTATATGCATATTTATTTAATGGATTTCCAAATAGACTAGTAATG
>Ga0247609_10001746_pt1 | contig 24790 bp, 18 predicted proteins | sample 172DNAGHGlowgp2_FD_193487 | JGI IMG/M metagenome (GOLD analysis project Ga0247609, IMG submission 193487) | Sheep rumen microbial communities from Palmerston North, Manawatu-Wanganui, New Zealand - 1728 DNA GHGlow gp2 | ecosystem: Host-associated > Mammals > Digestive system > Stomach > Rumen ...
AAGGCTGGCCCGACCATCGTGACTTGGAGCCCCGTGTATTTTGAAGGTACCACATATACTCAGGACGGTGTGACCTTGACACCCAGCAGCGGAGACGGTGCATTTAGCAATGCCTTATATGACTACGGTGAGAATACCTTTACCACCACGCTCGGCAAATTCACCAAGATTGAGATTGTCTGCACAGGTAATAACCTCGACGGATGGACGAAGGAAACGGCAGGAAAGTTCCAGCCCAACCCAGATGGAGATCCCGAATATTGGAAAGACCTCTTCAAAATGACTTGGACAGGCAATGCCGAGAGCGTCACCTTAAAAGAGAAATATGTGTATGAAATCCAAAGCATCACCTTCACCATCCAGTGAAAACCATTGGGTCAGCGCACACGGGGGCACTGACACTCTCGTATATAATATAAAAGGTATAAACAACATAAAGAAATACAATATATGAAAACAATATCAAGATATATAATGACGCTCGCGCTGCTACTCACGGCAGTCACGGGCGCGTGGGCACAAAGCACGCTCAACGTACTGGAATTCGAGATGCCCAAAGCTTGGGAAACCGACGAAAGCTTAGTGACCGCTGCCGACCTGCCAGGCTTCTCGGTCTCAACCGAGGAAGAGGCCCGGACATGGACGGGAGCACCCGCAACAGGCATAGCTTTCCTCGTCTATGCATTCGATGGTAATAACGCTTGTGTTGTTGCCTTCCAAAATGGAAAAGTTGGTTCGGTAGGAACAACTGCATTTACGAAAAAAGTAGTCTTTTCCCAGAAATCACAAATGAAGTTCTACTACACCGGCGAAGCCCCCGTCACCGTCGAGTGGAACGCCTCGACCAAGACCGGCACGTTCAAGATGCCCGGCAGCGACGTCGTGCTTACACCCATCTACGCCAAGGCAGCCGCATTCGCCACCACGGGCACCGAGCCCGAAGTGAAGACGCTGCTGCCCGCAGCCGCTGAAGGCGTCATCGCCGGCACCGACGCATCGCTCATCGCCGAGGGCACCGGCATCGTGGCCTTCGCCGGAACGAGCGCCGAGGTCAAGCAGGGCACGCTGATGTACGCCATCGGCACCTCAGCCACCCAGGCCCCCGCACTCACCGCCTTCAACGCCACAGTGCCCACAGCCAAGAACGTCGCTGACGAGGGTGCAGATGTCTATGTATGGTACTACATCAAGGGCGCCGACACCCCGGCGAACACCGAGGCCACCGAGGAGAACACCTTCAACGACTCCGAAATCTGCGCTGAACCCATCACCGTCACCGTGCTCACCAACAAGTTCGACATCCAGTTCAACGCCGCCAATGCCAACACCATCGAGGCCGGCAAGGCCACCGTTACTGTAGATGGCGCAGCCGCCACCGTCACCGAGGGCAAGCTCGAGGGCGTGAAGATGGGACGCGAGGTGAAGGTCAAAGCCAACACCGGCTACAAGTTCCGCAAGGTGGAGGTGAAGAAGAAGGAGGCAGCTGAAGGCCATGCCCTTTCTGCCTCCGCTGTCGGTGAAATTGTTGGCAGCGACGGCAAGGCATACGCCGCAGCCGACAAGGACAACCTGCCCTCGGGCGTGACCCCCGTGGCCAAGATTTGCTACGTCAGCGGCAGCCACGGCCTGGCACTGGCGCTGACCGATGAGGAGAGCACGATGAACTGGAGCACGGCCCAGACTACCTGCGCCGCCCATACGCCGGCCTTCACCGGCGGCACGTGGAAACTGGCCACCAAGGACGAGTGGGACAACATGATTTCCGCTATCGGCAGCTACGACGACCTGCGCAACGGCTTCAGCAGCGTCGGCGGAACGAATATGGAGTCGGGCATCTACTGGTCGTCTACGGAGTACCAATCCAACAAAGCGTACTACTACGACTTCTACGGCGGCTACTATAACGTCTTCTCTAAGGGCAACAACGCCCGTGTTCGCGCCTGCCTCGCTTTCTAACCCCTCTCGCGCGTATATAATATAAAAGGTATAAACAACATAAAGAAATACAATATATGAAAACAATATCAAGATATATAATGACGCTCGCGCTGCTACTCACGGCAGTCACGGGCGCATGGGCTGACGGCGTAACGATGAAGGAGATTACCGGCAGCGACATCCAGTCTTCGTGGAATGGCAACACCGACCCCGTGAAGGCCACCGACCTGCCCGGCTTCAAGGCCATGACACACGACGAGGCCATCGCACTCGGCGCACCGAGCAACAATGAACTCGTCTACTTGATTTACGCCATCAACGCTGGCAACAAGTTCGCGGCGTTAATCTATGAGTACGGCACGAAATCCTCTTATGAGGCTGAGTTCAACTTAGACGACCTCAAGAGCACCGCCGAAAATTATTGGGTGTACTACACCTACAGCGACGCCCCCGCCAGCCCCGAGGTGACCCTCAACGCCGATAACACCGAGGCATCGTTCGAAATGCCGACCAGCGACGTGACGGCCGACTACGAGCTGGTGCGCGACATGAGCATCCAGATGACCGCCATCATGGGCGACGGCACCAACGGCGTGCGCTACCGCGTGAAGAAAGACGGCAACAAGTTCATCCCCGCCGACATGGAGATGGCTGCCGTGCCCGCACTCTTCACCGTCAACGACGCCATCGAGCAGAAAGCCCTCACACAGACCCAGGACTACATCGTGCAGATCTACGCCATCGACGCTGAGGGACAGCCCACCGGCGAGGCCATGACCTTCGCCACCTTCACCTTCGAGCCCGGCATCTACGCCGTCAAGGCAGTGGCAGCCGACGGTAGCGACTACGACGGCGAGACCGACCTCTCCAACACCTTCCAGCTCTTCCAGGGCTACGAAATCACCGTACCCGCAGGCGAGTTCGCAACATTCTACAAGGACGAGCCCCTGCGCATCGAGGACCAGGAAGCCGAGCTCTACACCATCAGCAGCGTCAACGACACGCAAGCCGTGCTGAGCCAGAAGTGCGACGCCATGCCAAGCAATACCCCAATGCTCGTCTATAACAACAGCGACGAGACGAAGGTCATCCTGCTCATCCCCTGCAACGAACCCGACCTGGCCCTCACCGTAGCACCTGAGTTCCAGGGCACCCTGACCGGCACCACCATCGCCGCCAGCACCGACGCCCAGACCAACTACGCCCTCAACGGCAAGCAGTTCGTCTTCGTGAAGGATGCCATCGAGATAGGCGCCAACAAGGCTTGGCTGAGCATCCCGAGCGGCATGATTGCAGGAGCCCGCGCCCTGACCATCGTCTTCTCTGACGCCACAGGAGTTAACGGAGTTATCGGAGTTAAAGAAGTTAACGACGGTAGCTGGTACGACCTCAATGGACGGAAGCTGAACGGAATGCCGACCAAGAAGGGAGTGTATATCATGAACGGACGCAAAGTGGTTGTGAAGTGAGAGAGATTTTAAACATGTAATTACCATTAATTGCCCATTAATTATCCATTAATTATTAATGACAAATTATATGGTTCATTCGTGGTAATTACATGTTAAGAAGAAAAAAGAACATTAAAGTATTTATGTATATGAAGAAAAAGATATTTATGATGCTCGCCTTCGTCATGGCCACCATGACCGCGAGCGCCAAGGCCGGCTTCGACCTGAAGGTCGGAACCAGTGAGCACGGAACGATAGCCTTCACAGTGAACGGCCAGGAAGCCACTAGCGCCCTTGAAGGCGACCTGGTGACCGTCACCGTCACCCCCGCCACCGGCTGGGTGGTGAACCAGCCCAGCGGACAGTGGTATGCCGCCGTGGCAGCCGCACGCAGCCAGCGCACTGCCAGCGTTGACCTGCTGGACAAGGTCACGCTGACTCCCGTGGAAGGTCAGACCAACCAGTGGACTTTCACGATGCAGCGCGCCAACGTGGAAATCAGCAGCACCTATAAGAAGTTGCTGACGAACACGGACATCACCATCGACGACATCACGGCGCTGACCTACAGCGGCGTGGCACAGACGCCCACCGTCACTGTGAAGGACGGCAATAGCGAGCTCGTGCTGAACACTGACTATACCGTGAGCTACAGCAACAACACCAACGCTGCCCTCTCAACGGCTGCCACGAACGCTCCGACGGTGACCATCACCGCCGTAGCCACCAGCGACAAGTATGCCGGTGAGACCACGAAGACCTTCACCATCAACAAGAAGGCGCTCACCGTGAAGGCCGAGGACAAGACCGTGACCTTCGGCGACGATGCTCCCACCTACACCGAGACCTACGACGGTTTTGTAAATAACGAGACGAAGGCTGTGCTCGGCGGCACGCTGGCATTCGCTTGCGACTATGTGAAGAACCAGACCGGCGCTGGCACCTACGACATCACGCCCAGCGGACTGACCTCAAGCAACTACGACATCACCTTCACGAAGGGTACGCTGACCGTGGGCAAGAAGGCCCTGGAGGACGGCTTTATTGCTAACATCGCATCGCTGGTTTATAACGGCGTGGCACAGGAGCCCGCTCCCGTGGTGACCTTCAACGGCATGACGCTGGTGAAGGAAACTGACTACAGCGTGAGCTACGAGAACAACGTGAACGTGGGCACCGCCACCGCTACCGTCACCGCGCTGGCCAACAGCACGAAGTACAGCGGCACAGCATCGAAGACCTTCAGCATCACGACGGCTGCCCTGACCGTCACCGCCGACAATAAGCAGGTGACCTATGGCGACGCAGCACCGCAGTACACCGTGAGCTACACTGGCTTCGCGAACAACGAGACAGCCGCCGTTCTGGGTGGCACGCTGGCACTGGCCTGCGACTATGTGAAGGACCAGAGCGGCGTGGGTAACTACACCATCACGCCTAGCGGACTGACCAGCAGCAACTATGCCATCACCTTCGCCAACGGCACACTGACCGTAGGCGCCAAGGCGCTGGAGAACGGCTTCATTGCTGACATCGACGCGCTGACATACACCAGCCTGGCTCAGACCCCTGCTCCCGTACTGACCTTCCACGAGATGACCCTCGTAGCCGGCACCGACTACACCGTTGCTTACACCGCCAACACGAACGCCGGCACCGCCACCGTCACCTGCACCGGTCAGGGTAACTATAGCGGACAGGCCCAGAAGACGTTTACCATCGACCAGAAGGAAGCTACGCTGCAGTGGAGCAATACTGAACTCGTCTGGACGGGTCAGGCCCTGAAGCCGACCTGCGAGGTGACCAACCTCTGTGGCACAGACAAGTGTGAGGTGACCGTAGACGGTGCACAGGTGGAGGCCGGTACCTATACCGCTACTGCCACGGCATTGGCTAACGCCAACTATAAGCTGCCACAGGCAGTGACCTGCGAGTACTCCATCACCAAGAAGATTGAGGACGACACCGTTGACCCCATTGCCGGCAACGTGAAGGCTGAGGTATATGACGAGACCACCAAGCAGGCCGTCATCACCGAGATGACACCCACCGAGGGCGAGACGACCTACACCATCCCCGCCACCATCGGCGGCTATGACGTGGTAGCCGTTACCGGTAATCTGAACAAAGCCAAGGGCATCACAGATATCTATCTGCCTGCAGCAGTCGTCCAGGTAGACGATGCTAACCTGAAGACCGCCAGCGGCAGAGCTCGCGTGCATGCTCCTATCCAGTCGCTCGGCAGCTATGCCGCTATGCTCCCCGACCATGTCAGCGAGTACAAGGTGATGAGCGAGGTGAAGCAGACCGCCCAGCGCTACTGGACCTTCTCGTGCGACGTTGACGTATTGCTGCCCGAGGGCCTGGAGATCAACTACATCAAGGCACGCTCTGCCAGCGAGGTGACGAAGGTAGTGGTGAATGCTGACAAGATTCCTGCCAATAACGGCGTGATGCTCATCGGCGAGCAGGGTGTGACCTACACCTTCGTGGCCCTAGAAACGACCAGCACTGGCGGTGACTATAGCGGCAACCTCCTGGAGCCCGTGCTCACGGACACACACTACGCCTACGCATCAGGATACTACGTGCTGAAGAACGGCCAGTTCCACGCCATCGCCAACGATGCCGCCCAGATTCCGGCCTGCAAGGCTGTGCTGCACTTGTCTGGTGCTGCCGGTGCCCGCGTGCTGAACATCGTGGACGGAGATGCTACGGGAATTGAGAGTGTAGAGTTGAGAACTGAGAACGGAGAGTTTGCTACCGCTGCATGGTACACGCTCGACGGCCGCAAGCTCAACGCTAAGCCAACGACAAAGGGCATGTACATCTTGAACGGCAAGAAAGTGATTGTAAAGTAATGTACTGAAAGAAATTATCAAAGAATTATGGAAAGAAATTATCAGAAATTAATCAGAAATTTGGCTGTGCACAAAACAGCTGAATAAATAATTTCTGGATAATTAATGGTAATTTCTTTCAGAACAAAAAAAGAACTAAGATCTAAGAACGTAGAATAAAAAGAGAACGAAAAGAATTATGGAAAGAAATTATCAGAAGTTAATCAGAAATTTGGCTGTGCACAAAACAGCTGAATAAATAATTTCTGGATAATTAATGGTAATTTCTTTCAGAACAATAAAAAGAACGAATATGAAAAAGATATTATTTGCATTGTTTGCAGTAGGTGCGATGACGCTGACGTCATGCCACCAGGACGACGTTCCCGCAACAGCCATTGAGGTGGTAGGCGAGGGCATATCCAACAACCAGGTGGAAATGATTTCCGGCAATACCCTGCAGCTGGGAGTGGTGTTTACCCCGTCGAATACCACGAGGACAACCGTCGTGTACTCATCGGACAACGAGGCCGTGGCTACCGTCTCTGCCGACGGTGTCATCACCGCCCACGACAACGGTTGGGCCACCATCACCATCAGGAACGCGGAGTGGCCCTATGCCTCTACGAAACTGAAGGTGCACGTCACGGGCGCTACGCTGCCGGTGGCTGGCGACGAGGTGTCGCAGGGCGAGGCTGAAGCCCGCAAGATGGAGTCGCCGGACGAATGATGAGTGTCTGACTCCGATGAAGAAAAAGTTGGGCTGACAGACTACGAGGGCTGTCGGCCCTTCTTCATTTTTTGCCTTGATTGATGATATAGATGCCGAGGGTGGCCAGGCCGGCAGCAAAGATGTACTTGGGATAGAACGTCTCGCCAAGACAGAGGCAAGACGTGAGGGCTCCAACAACGGGAATGAGCGAGTTCCAGATGGCCACCTTGCCAATGGGATTGCAGGTGAGCAGCTTGTTGTAGAGGGTGAAACCGATGGTGGAGATGGCAATGAGCAGGGCGAGGATGCAGAGTCCCCACAGCGAGACATGAGGAAGGGTGGCCCCCATGAGCAGGCTGGGGATGATGAGCAAGGCACCACCTACAGCGAGACTGTAGCCCGTTCCCACAAAGACATCGATGCGCTTGTTGACACCACGCGTCAAGAGACCTGCGCAGGCACCACAGAGGGCATTCAGGATGATCAGTCCGTCGCCAAGCAAGGTAAATGCCCCACTCTCTTTACCCCCAACGTTCAACGTCAGAATGCCCGCAAAGCCAATGACGCAGCCTAAGAGTTTGCGATAGGTCATCTTGTCGCTCTTGAAGAACACACAAGCCAGGATGACCAGCGTGAAGACACTCATGGAGTTGAGGATAGCCGCCCGTGCGCCCTGACTATAGGATAGTCCGACATAGAAGAACGCATAGTGCAACGTGGTGTTCGTCAGGGCAAAGAACAACAGGAACAGGGCGTTGCGAACGTTGCTCTTGGGCGCCGTCTCCTTATAGCTGAACGAGCGACCTGTCAGCAGGGCGATAACAAGGATAAGGCCACCCGCAAAGCCAAAGCGAAGACCCGCAAAGAGCATCTTGCTGGCTGTCATATCCTGCGCGATGCCAAACTCTGCGAAACCCAGTTTGACGAGTGGGAACGCCCAGCCCCAGCTGAAAGCAGCGAGGAACGCCAACAGCGCCACCCATGCAGGTCGCTGGAAGATGCTGGAAGAAGACGGGGTGCTCATGGCAGCATGTGCTGAGGCGTTCAGCGCCTCAGATAAGGATTGTATTGCAACTCGTCGGCAATGGTGGTCTGTGGGCCGTGACCAGGATAGACAACGGTATCCTTGGGCAAGGTGCCAGCAATCTTCGCCAGACTCTGCTCCATCTGTTGCCAACTGCCCTCAGGGAAGTCCGTACGCCCAATGCTCATGCGAAACAGCGTGTCGCCAGAGAACACCACACCTTCCTCTTTGCAATAGAACAGGCACGAGCCATGACTGTGGCCAGGTGTCTGGATGACCTGCAACGTGTGCTGGCCAAACGTGATACTGTCGCCATCGCTGAGCAGGCGTCCTACGGGTGGCTGGTCGTCGCTGATTTCCATGCCAAAGAGGGCTGCTGCCTGCTGAGGCAAGCGCTCCACCAGTTGCTGGTCGCCAGCACATATCTCTACCTTCAAGTCATACTGCCGAAACAGGTGGGCATTGCCGAAATTGTGGTCCAGATGGCCATGCGTGGCCAATAGATGGACGGGCTTCAGCTGCTGCTTGCGAAGGTAGTTGTCGATGGCTATAGACTCCTCGTCGTAGTAGGCGCCACAGTCGATGATGACACACTCACGACTGTCGTCGCTCACCACATAGCAGTTCTCCTGCAAGGGGTTAACCTCAAAACGCTGGATATTGATCATCGCCATTTAGTATTTTACCTTGATTCTCTTGATGCTACTCTCGTTTTGCAGACGGTCCAGGGCCGTAACGACATAGACCTGCTGCGTCTTGTGTGGCTGGTCGGGCAGTTCGAAATGGGTATTTTCCGTGATGGCGACAATCTTAGACGGGTCATCAATATCCACACGCTCCTTCTTGTCGAAGCGATAGACGACATACTTCACGGCCTCGTCGCTCCACTTCTTGGCCTTCGGAGCCGTCCAGAAGAGTACACGCTGGTCGTTGACATCAATTGCTTTCAGCTTTCTGACCTTACCAGGAGCACTCTTGTCAATCCACGGCGTGGTGGGTTGCAGAGCCGGATAGTACCAGTAGTTGTTGCGCAACTGTGTGCCATAGTTGCCCACGTTGTCGACAGCAGCCTTGGCATACCACAGCACAGTACCCTGGACACGCTTCATCTCGCTGTGCAGCGCCATCTTACGGGCCATCTGATTGAACTTGGCCGTACGCTCCACGTCTTCGCCAATATAGAGGTTGGTGTTGCGGATGTTGTTGTCCCACCAGTGAATCAGCTCATCGTAGTCGGCCGCCTTGTTGCCAATCTCCCAATAGATCTGGGGCACGCAGTAGTCCATCCACCCCTTCTTGTCCCACAGCAGAATGTCGGCATAGAGCTGGTCATAGTTCTGCAAGCCATTGGTGCGACTGCCCTTGGGGTCACTCTTCTGGTTGCGATAGATGCCGAAGGGCGAGATGCCCAATTTCACCCACGGCTTGACGGCGTGGACAGTCTGGTAGAGCTGTTCCACGAAGAGGTCTACGTTGTGGCGACGCCAGTCACCTATATCGGTATACCCCTCGCTGTTGGCCGCAAAATAGGCAGTATCAGGGATGTCCACGCCTGCCACAGGATAGGGATAGAAATAGTCGTCGATGTGCAGTCCGTCGACATCATAACGCTCCAGGATGTCCATGACGACAGCACAGATGTAGTCGCGATTCTCCTTCAGCGCTGGGTTCAGCAGCGTCAGTCCGTCATATTTGAAGCAACGCTCTGGATGACGGCTGACCACATGGCCAGAACTGTTGGCATGGGCAGCCTTCGTCTTGGCACGATAGGGATTGATCCATGCGTGCAACTCCATGCCGCGCTGGTGACACTGTTCAACCATCCACTGCAGGGGGTCCCAATAGGGCTGTGGCGCCCTACCCTGCTGACCTGTCAGGTAGTAGCTCCAGGGCTCCAGCTTACTCTCATAGAGGGCATCACACTCTGGGCGCACCTGGAAGATGATGGCGTTGCAACCATCCTTCTGCAGCTCGTCCAACTGGTAGGTCAGCGTCTTCTGCATGGTCTCTGTAGACATGCCCATGAATTGTCCGTTGACACTCTGTATCCATGCGCCACGGAACTCACGTTTCTGCTGCGCCTGAACGGTCAGGGCCAACAGCATCATCAGGAATAAAAGCGTTCTTTTCATGATTAGTCTTTTAGGTAGTCATAGATTTTCTCTGTCCAGTCGGCGCCATTCTCAGGACAGTATGTTCGCATGCCCAACTGACTGGCAACCATCACGTTGCGAGGCCCGTCATCGACAAAGAGCACCTGCGAGGCGAAGGTCTTCTCCCTGTGCAACACCTCGCGGAAAATAATCTCCGAGGGTTTCATCATCTTCAACTGATAGCTCAGATAGCAGGCATCGAAATAGTGCGACACGGGGTGTCCGTGACCATCGAAATGCGGACTCTCTGCCCACGCCATCATAAACGGATTGGTGTTGGAGAGCAGCAACACGCGATAGCCCTCCTCGTGCAGACGGCGCAGGGCATCGAGATTGCGCTGAGGGACCTCCTTAGCATAACCCTGCCAGGCGTATTCACACTGGTCCATCGTTACCTCGTAGCCCACCAGCGTGGAGAGTTCCCTGCGGAAGTCCTCCGCACTGATCAGTCCCTCCTCCAGTTGTCCGAAGATACCACTCTGCTGGTAGGGGTCCAGACGCTGAGCGACATCGGCAACGCCCAGTTCCTCGAAGCGACGTATAGCTTGTGACTGGTCGAGGGTGATAATCACTCCTCCCAAGTCGAATAACACGGTTTTTATTTCCATAAGTTCGGTTTATTGTTGCGGGCTTCCTCCAGCGACAACAACTCCTGCTGTTGCTGCTGATAGTCGTGCCTCAGTTGTTCGTATTTCTCGTCGAGCTCGCGCTCAACCTGTTGCTCGTCGTCCATCAGTCGGGCGGCTACCAAGGGGTTCTGTGAGGCATCTTTCATCCATACCACAGGACCACCATAGACAGGCGCTATCTTCAGGGCTACATGCAGTTCGCTGGTGGTGGCGCCACCAATCATAATAGGTATATCCAACCCTGCACGCTGCATCTCGTAGGCCACCTCGACCATCTCCTCCAGACTGGGCGTGATAAGTCCTGAGAGGCCAATCATATCGACCTTCTCCTCGATGGCTTTGCGCACAATCTGTTCAGCAGGCACCATCACACCCATATCGATGACTTCGTAGTTGTTGCACGTCATGATGACGCTGACAATGTTCTTGCCGATATCGTGGACGTCACCTTTGACGGTAGCCAACAGTATCTTGCCGGCCTTCTCCACCTTGCTGTCGCCACGCTGCTGTTCGATATAAGGTTGCAGAATGGCTACTGCCTGCTTCATGGTACGGGCGGTCTTGACGACCTGTGGCAGGAACATCTTGCCTGCGCCAAAGAGTTCACCAACCTGATTCATACCAGCCATCAGCGGACCCTCAATGATGCTGACAGCCTTAGGGTACTGCTGCAGGGCTTCCTGAAGGTCTTCAGCGAGATAGTCACCAACACCCTTCACGAGGGCCTGCTTCAGACGCTCGTCGACAGAGGCAGGGCGCTGTTCGTGGGTGGTTGCGGGAGCGTTAGCGGGGGAACCGCCAGACGCACTTTCTGCCATCAGTTGGTTGGCCAGTGTTATCAGTTTTTCGCTGGCATCAGAACGACGATTCAAGATGACATCCTCGATGATTTCAAGCTGTTCGGCAGGGATGTCCGTGTAAAGAACTTTCGTAGCAGGATTTACAATGCCGAAGTCCATACCAGCCTGAATGGCATGATAGAGGAAGACGGCATGCATGGCCTCACGGATGTAGTTGTTGCCTCGGAACGAGAACGACAGGTTGCTCACACCACCACTGACATGAGCGCCAGGAAGGTTCTTGCGAATCCAGGCTGTCGCACGAATGAAGTCGGCAGCATAACTGTTGTGTTCCTCCATACCTGTGGCTACAGCGAGAATATTTGGATCGAAGATAATATCTAATGAATTCATCCCAACCAGCTGGGTTAGAATGCGATATGAACGTTCAGCAATCTGAATACGTCGCTCGTAGCTGGTAGCTTGTCCTTCTTCGTCGAAGCACATCACCACCACAGCAGCACCATAGCGCTTCACGTCGAGCGCATGACGGATGAAGACTTCTTCGCCTTCTTTCAGCGAGATGCTGTTAACGATGCCCTTGCCTTGCAGACATTTCAGTCCTGCCAGGATGACGTTCCAATCAGATGAGTCAATCATCACAGGAACGGAAGCGATATCAGGCTCGGCAGCAATAGTGTTAAGAAAATTCACCATTTCCGAACGAGCATCAAGGAGTGCATCGTCCATATTGACATCGATGACGCGAGCACCATCAGCCACCTGTTTGCGGGCAATGGCGATGGCCTCGTCGTACTTCTTCTCCTGGATGAGTCGGAGGAATTTTCGTGAACCAGCAACATTACAGCGTTCACCCACATTCACGAAGCGCACCTCTGGGGTGACATCCAATAGTTCCAGTCCGCTGAGCCACATGGTATCGGGCTTGGCAACCGGTTTGCGAGGTGTCTTTCCCTCGACGAGTGGTACATATTTGGCGATAAAAGTGTCGTCCGTACCACAACAGCCACCCACGATGTTCACCAACTGCTCATCAATCATCTCGGCAATCTGTGGTGCCATCGACTCTGCCGTCTCGTCGTAGAGTCCCATGGCATTGGGCAGTCCGGCATTGGGATAGGCACTGATATAATAAGGTGCCTTGCGTGCCAACTGACGCAGGAAAGGCAGCATCTGACGGGCACCAAACGAGCAGTTCAAGCCCACCGAGAAGATGGGATAGCTGCTGATGCTAGCCAGAAAGGCGTCGAGTGTCTGTCCACTGAGTGTGCGTCCTGCCAAGTCGCTGACTGTGGCACTGAGCATGATGGGCAGTTCTACGCCACGCGCTTTCATGGCTGACAGCGCAGCATCGATGGCCACCTTCGCATTCAGCGTATCAAAGATGGTCTCGATGAGCAGGATGTCCACACCACCCTCTATCAGTGCGTCCACCTGTTCGTAGTAGGCGTCAAACAGCGTGTCGTAAGAGAGTTCGCGCAGAGCGGGATTGCTCACGTCAGGCGACATGGAGCAGGTCTTGTTGGTAGGACCTACAGAGCCTGCCACGAAACGTGGATGGTCTGACGAGGAGAACTCGTCAGCACAGGCTCTGGCAATGCGAGCGCCTTGCAGGGCCATCTCGCGGGCTTTGTCCTCGTAATGGTAGTCGGCCTGCGAAATGCGCTGGGCATTAAAGGTGTTGGTTGTGATGATATCAGCACCAGCCACCAGGTATTTTCGGTGGATGTCGGCGATGACATCAGGGCGCGTCAGGTTCAGCTCGTCGGAATTGCCAGTCTTGCCCAGCACCTTTCCAATCATTGTGCCCATGGCACCATCGAGAACCAGTACGCGTTGTTTAGCTAAGTCGTTGAGTGTTGTCATTTGTATACCTTCATGGCACGATCCATCTCGCGCCTGTCTTCCTTTTCCTTCAGCGTCTGACGCTTGTCAAACTCCTTTTTACCTTTACACAGGGCAATATCCATCTTGGCACGGCCTTTCTCGTCGATGAATACCAACAGGGGCACAATGGTGTAACCCGTCTGTTTGGTAGCCGATGCCAGCTTCTGTATCTCGCGCTTCGTCAGCAACAGTTTCCTGTCGCGCTTCATCTCGTGATTGTTGTAGGAGCCATAGAAGTAGGGCGAGATATTCATGCCCTTCACCCACAGCTCCCCATTGATAATCACGCAATAGGTGTCCACCAGTGAGGCCTTGCCCAGACGGATGCTCTTAATCTCCGTACCCGTCAAGACGATGCCTGCCGTGAACTCCTCGATGAAGAAATACTCAAACGAGGCCTTGCGATTCTTTATCTGTACAGGACTCTTCTTGCGAAGTTCCTCTTGTTGCTTATTCACTATCCGAATTAATCTTTAATGTTTAAAAGTGCACAGCAGAACCGACCCTACTGTGTTATTTTTGCGAATCTCTCAACGTTGTTATCAATATAGCGAGCTATCTGTTCTGTCCACTCTTCTTCCTTCTCCACAAATTCGTCATCCATATCGTCGAACTCTGGGTACTGCTCAAAGAGCGCCATGAATTCTTCGTCAGTACAGTCGCGCTCCAAGGGTTCGTGGTACTTCTGATACAACGAATGGGCATCGTATATCAGCTTCGACAGGTCACGCAAGCCCCACAGTTTCAAGGCTTTAGCCAGCGGATTCTTGAAGATGAATGGGCCATAACCATTGTGTATCAACTGCACAAAGCCACCATCCATGACCTCCTCATGCAACTGGTCCCATGCCAGCAATGTGATCTGGTCGCTGTTCAGTTCCGTCAGCGTCTCATTGGTCAGCTGACCACCAATAGCCTCTTTGATAGCCGACACAAAAGCGCCCACGAAAGCATCCATGCCCTCGCCAGCCGCCTTGCGCAACACGCTGTCACTAATCGTTACTTCTGTCATAGTATGACTTATACCACTCTGCAAATTTTCTTAATCCCTCACGAAGCGTAATCTTTGGAGTAAAACCGAAGTCGCGCTCCAATGCCTCAGCATCAGCATAGGTTGTGGGTACATCACCTGGCTGCATGGGCACCAGCTTCTTGTGCGCCTCGAAATCGAAGTCCTTGGGCAGTACACCAGCACGCACCAGTTCCTCCTGCAGGATATTCACAAAGTCCAGCAGGTTCTCAGGCTGACCTCCACCAATATTATATACTGCATATGGAGGAACGGGCAGACCATCCTCACCATTCTTACGCTCTGGCGCACCTTGCATCACGCGCACCACACCTTCTACGATATCATCGACGTAGGTGAAGTCACGGCGACAGTTGCCATAGTTGAAAATCTGGATGGTTTCACCCTTCAACAGCTTGTTGGTAAAGCCAAAGTACGCCATATCCGGACGACCAGCAGGACCATAGACCGTGAAGAAACGCAGACCCGTTGTCGGAATGTTATACAGCTTCGAATAGCAATGGGCAAAGAGCTCGTTGCTCTTCTTGGTGGCTGCATAAAGACTCACAGGATTGTCCACGCGGTCGTCTGTAGAGAATGGCACCTTCTTGTTGCCACCATAGACACTTGATGACGAAGCGTAGACCAGATGTGCGACAGGATTGTGACGACAGGCTTCCAGAATATTGTAGAAGCCAATCATATTCGATTGGATATAAGCATCAGGATTCTCAATGGAGTAGCGCACACCAGCCTGAGCAGCCAGATTCACCACCACATCGAACTTATATTCCGCAAACAGGGCATCAATAGCTGCCTTATCGGCAATATCGCCCTTGACGAACTTCCATGTCGTACCAGCAGGAACGCTCTTGTTCAGCTCGTCCACACGATAGTCCTTCAACGACACATCATAATAGGCATTCATATTGTCGATGCCGACAATCGTGGTCCCTGTGTAGTCCTTGAAGAGGCGCTTCACCAGATTACTGCCAATGAAACCAGCAGCACCAGTCACCAGAATGGTTTTATTATTGAGATCTATCTTTTCCATTGTGTTTATTCTTAAATTCTTGATTAATTTACCATATTTCTCTACAGTTTGACTTTGTCGAGCCTGCTTACGCTCGACATCCAAAATTATATTTTGCCTGTTCTCGCTAAATCGCAGGCTTCATAATAAGTATCGAGGCTTCCGATATCAAAGCGTCCGGCACTCATGGGCCAGGCATGCATGGTGGTATGCTCCACCATATAGTGCGCTAAGTTGCCTGGAGCATCCTTGCCACAACCGTTCTCCACAGAATGACGTACCAAGTCCAGGTCCTTCTTCAGGTAGATATAGAATGGTGGCACAGCCCAATGACTCTTAGGCACCTGCGGTTTCTCCTCCATACCCAGCACCTTCATCTCTGCGTCGAGCTCTACAACACCTGTGCGCTGCAGTTTCTCAATGCTTGGCTGCTCGTGGCACATGATGCAAGATGTGCCTTTTTCCTTGGCGAATTTGACAAATTCGCTAAACGAGAAGAAGAGAAGGTTGTCTGCAGCAACAACGAGCAAGTCGTCATCGATGTGGAGTTTGTCCATCGCAAACAGCAAATCACACACAGCACCAAGACGTGTCTCGTTGGTTTCCGTGCCGTCATCAACCACTGTGATGGGCTTTGTATATTTCGAACACGAATTACTCGAATTACACGAATCTTTTTTATTCGTTTGATTTGTGAGATTCGTGTTCGTTTTAACCCACTCCTCGAATATTCCTGCGAATTTGTGGTTAGTGATGATGATGTGCTCATCGATCTCTGGAATCTGATCGATGTCATCCAACATTCTACCTAGGATAGTGTTCTCTCCTATCTTCAGTAACGGCTTCGGGAAGTTCTTCGTCAACTCCCCCAACCTCGTCGCATATCCTGCTGCTATTACAACACATTTCATTTTTTTCTTATTCTATTTTGACCACGAATCTATCGAATCTTACTAATCATTTTCATTCGTTCAATTTGTGAGATTCGTGTTCGTTAAACAAATCTGGCTCCATTATCAGGCTTCACCCAGAACACCTGGAACGTCTTCTCGTACTCTGGGAACTGCTCAAGATATCTGGCGGTAAGTTCCTTTTCGATGGTTTCTTTCTGCGATGGATCAACCAGCGCGATACATGCTCCTTTGAAACCTGCGCCAGAGAAACGTCCGCCATAGACGCCTGGCAACGAGCGCATAATCTCATAGATGGCAATCAGCTCAGGGCTACCACACTCATAATTATGAATAGAGCTCTCGCAGGAGTCAAAGCTTAGCTTTCCGAAGAGCTTCAGGTTACCCGTCTCCCAAGCCGTAACACCCTGACGCACGCGACGATACTCTGAATAGAAATGTTCTGCACGACGAGCAAAACGGGCAGGCATGGCGATGCGTGTTTTCTCGAATGTAGCCTTGGGAATATCCCTCAGGAACGTCTTGTCGAAGGTCTTCAGTGGTTGCTCTGTATAGGCCAGCATGTTCCATGCCGCGGTCTTACACTCATACACGCGAAGGTTATAGTCAGAATTCACCAACGAGCGTGTCAATCCACTAAAGAAGATACCAATCTCAAACTCCGGCATCTCAGGGTTGCGCTTGATGATGCGCCACTCGTTTGAGTCGCAGTCCAAGAACAACAAGCCGTCTTTCTTACCCAGGGCGATACATGCCTGGTCCAGCAATCCGTTATTCAGTCCGATATACTCGCGTTCAGCCTCCGAGGCAATCTTCACCACCTCAAAGGGCTGCAGGGTGATATCATTGGCTTTCGCAAAAGCCATCACATAGGCGATGAGCACAGCAGCACTCGAGCTAAGACCACCCACAGGCAGGCTACCCTGGATGACGCCATTGATACCATGCTTCAGTTCAAAGCGCTTGCGTAGCGCAAACTTCGCACCACGGGCATAGTCACCCCAATGCATCTCACGCACCTGTGAGGGTTGGTCAAGATCGAAATCGACAATGCCTTCAAACGTCTTTGACTCAAGGTGCACATGACTGTCGTCACTGACATCGAACCACAGGTCCACACCCTTATCAATCGCAAAACCTGTCACCAGTCCGTGCTGGTGATCCACATGCGCACCCAAGGGACAGACCCGATATGGTGCAAAGATATGATACTGATATTCTTTCATAGTATGTCAAAAATGGTTGCATCGCAATCCTATAGAAGGAATCGCGATGCAATAACGGCTAAACCCATAAAAATAGCAAGAGCGACAAGCGCTATCTTTAAAAACTTCTCAACCTTCTTGCGGGTCTCAATCGCTTGCAACGAGCGTTGTTTGAAGAGACTTGCGCCATCTTTCTTATGATGGTGGTGATGGTGATGATGATGTTCTTCTGCCATATTGCACTTACCTTAAGATGTTATACAAGAGAGAGGTCAGCGAGATGAGGATGCTCGTGGCACTGAACCAGAGTGTTGTCATGCTACCTACACTAGAGTTCTGAGCCTTCACCTTGTTGGGCTCTACATAGATAATATCGTTCTGCTGCAGATAGAAATAAGGTGAATTAATGATGTTGGCATCATTCAGATTCAGTGTATGAATCTCCTTCTTACCAGAAGCATTCTTACGAATCAGTTTCACACGGTCACGCACACCATAGATGGTCAGGTCACCAGCCTGTGCCAATGCCTCGAAGACGTTGATTTCCTCACGAGACACCATATAGCTACCTGGACGTGCTACCTCACCCAATACTGAGATAGAGTAGCTGGACATGCGAACAGTAACAATAGGATTTTCGGACTCAGCCAGATAAGGCTTAATCTTCTCCTGAATCATGCGCTCACACTCACGCTTGGTAAGACCAGCCACATGCAGACGACCGATGATGGGATAGTTGATGCAACCCTCAGTGTCTACCAAATAAGGCATCAAGGTACCACCAGAACCAGAAGAAATGGTGCGTCCCTGCTGATAAGCATTCTGCATCAACAGGTTGAAGGGCAATGACACCTCAGGATTTGTCGTGTTCACAGAAATGGTCAACTCGTCCTTGGGCATAATCTTCGCATCGTAGAGATACTGAGACTTGTCGAAATTGACAGTATCACTATTCTTCAGATAAGGGATGTTCTTTGAACTACCGCACGAAGACATGAGTGCGATGAGCAATGTAACGGTGAAAAAAAGACTTAGCTTCTTCATATACTTTATTTTTTTTGATTCAATAAAAAACTTAGAACTGCCACCAATGCTTTTTCTTCGGAGGCTGATGGTCATCGAAAGAGGTATGACTGGCTTCTTCTAACAAGTGGTCCCACTTCTTGTGATGCTTAATCATGCGATAGATGGTTCCCCAGTCGGGCAGACCACCCAGGTTGCGGTCGTCGATAAAGACATCAACCTTCAACTTACGAGAGAAGTGGGGATTGTTCTCGACCGTCTCCTCAGGATAATCGCGATTGATAGCGTAGAACTCCAAACCGCGTTCCTTGCACCAGTCGACTGCTGCTTCGAGCAGCTCACCCTCGCGCACTGACCACAGGATGACTTTATGATGGTCCTGTACAAGCATCTTCAGCGTCTCCACAGCAAAAGGAATTTCTTCTCCAATCTGCGGATAGCGATGCTCTACGATAGTTCCGTCAAAATCTACTGCTATTGTCATTATTTCTTAATACTGTCGTCGTCTTTGTTACTGTAACGTGAATCAGCATAGTTGCCGTAGCTACCGTAGTTACCATAGCCATACTTGCCGTAACCGTACTTACCATAGCCATACTTGCCGTAGCCGTAACGACCGTAACCGTAGCGACCGTACTTGCCATACTTGCCGTAGCCATAGTAGTAGCCGTACTTCTTCTTCGACATGTCCACACCATTGAGGACGATGCAAGCATTGGGAAGCTTGTTCTCCTTCGTGAGACCATTGACAACACCGATGTTTGCCTTTGGAGTATAGTCAGCACGACATACATAGCAGCAGACATTGGCAAACTTGGCAATCTGCAGCGTATCAGATACCAGACCCACAGGAGCGGTATCAAGGATGATATAGTCGTACTGCTGCTTGAGGATTTCCAAAGTATCCTGCAGGTTCTGACGAGCCAGCAACTCAGTGGGGTTAGGAGGTGTAGGACCAGCCAGCAGAATATCCAGATTGTCGTTGACACCAGAAGGAGTCATCTGCTCACGAACATCTTCAGCCGTTACCTTGTTCTTCACCAACAGGGCTGTAGCACCAATCTTACGGTCAGTGAGACCGAAGAGTTTACCCAAGGCAGGTTTACGGATATCCAAACCGCAGAGAGCCACCTTCTTACCCAGCAAAGCAAACGATACTGCCAAGTTAGCTGCAAGGAATGTCTTACCTTCACCAGAGGTTGACGAAGTGAAGAGGATGATCTTCTCATCTTCCTTCAACATGAACTGGATATTGGTACGCAGTGAACGGAATATTTCGTCAATCTGATTATTCTTGTTAGCCTGTACCACGATTCCGGCTGTAGACTTCACGCTGTCACTGGCTACAGGCACATCGGCAATAATAGGCAGCGCGGTAAGCTTCATAACATCGCCACGGCCCTCAATGCGATAGCGGAAGAAGCTAAGCAAGAAGATTACTCCCAAAGGCAGAAAAAAGCCCAGCACAAGTGCTGCCAACATAATGATGGCACGCTTAGGACTAACCTGACCAGCGGGCTGAGGATCGTCGATAAGCTTACCCTTGTCGACAGTAGCTGCCAGCGAAATGCTGTTCTCCTCACGCTTCTGCAGCAACATCAGGTACAGACCAGAACGAACGTCCTGCTGACGACCAATCTCAGTCAACACACGCTCCTGCTCAGGAGAACGACCAATACGACCCTGGAACTTATTATACTGTTCTTGAATGTTCCTACGCTGAATGTCTGCTGTACGGCGAGCCTGCTTCAAAGCGCTGTGGATAGAAGTCTGCAACTGATCCAGAGTAGCTGTCAGCGTCAGAACCTGAGGAGCATGGCTACTTGCTGTCTGCAAATAGCGGTTGCGCTCCTGCACAGTCTGATTGTAGCTGGCAATCAGTGCTGTAGAAGCAGCATCTGTCATACCTACATTAGAAGGAATGATGCAATACTGGTTGGCAGGGTTGTCCACAAATTCGCGCAGATAGTCAAGCAACTGAATCTGGGCGGTGGCATCCATCAACTGAGTTGAATATTGGTTGCTCATCTGAAGCGACTGAGCAGCATCCATCTTAAGGTCAATCAGCTCGTTGGCTTTCTTATAGCTCTGCAGCTTGCTCTCAGTACTTCCCAGTTCATCGTTAATCTTCTTGATACGATCATTGATGAATGCCTCCGTCTTCATCGCTATCTCGTTCTTGTCGGCATTAGCCTGACGGTTATAGCAGTTGACTAGGGCACGCAGGAAATCAAGACCACGCTTCGTATTGGCATCTGTCAGCGTAATCACAGCAATATCTGTCATCTTAGAGCTAGCTGCCACACTCATAGCACCCAGATACTTACGAGCAACAGTCATAGGAGGCACGATGTTAACAATCCAAGTACCATCCATATTGTCCTTAGCCCTGATGTTCTTACTGAAAGTCAGGGTACCATAGGCTGTCTGACAGATTACTGGAAGTTTCGTGATAACCTTTGTAAAAGTACCATTGGGCTGACCATTTTTAAATAATGTACCCGACACCTCTATATTATCATCTTTACGATTCAAGACAAGTTCCATCGAGCGCGTCTCGTCGAGCAGTAAATAGTCAAGACTATCAAGGCTAAGACGATCCAAATCCACATTGATTGGTTGTGTGCCATAGACCAGATTTTTCTTTACATAGCCCTTGCTATAATATTCCGCATAGAGCTTCAGGTCCATCACAGCATCGCGCAGCAGAAGGTTCGACTGCAGAATTTCCATCTCATTTTCCAAACCTACAGAGTTGGTCATGAAACCCAGGTCCTGCATGTTCGACAGCATATTTGCACTGCTACGGCGAGAGCTCTTATCTTCCTTAATCAGCATACGCGCCGACACCGAATAGGTGGGCGCAGTATAGCGTAGGTAGATAAAAGCACCACACAAGAAAATGAAAATGGTGAGTAGGAACCACTGCCAGTTAAGAATAAGTACGGCAAAAAGATTCTGGAATGAGAACCATGACTCGCCCTCGTTCTCAGCGCTCAACAGTTCCTCGTTTTCTGCAAGATTAATTTTCTTTTCTTCTAATGTCATATCTATTAGTTTTTCTTTATTTCCGACAATTCTGTGCAAAGGTACTAATTATTTCACAACCGACAAAACTTTTTGTTGAAAAGATGCATTTTTACCACTAAAGATTTGTTTTCACAGAAAAAAGTTTATAACTTTGCACGCAATTTTTAAAGCATTGGCTTGTTGTGTCTTCATTTAGAGAGAAATATAATTACAAAGAGCTCATCCGATTGTTTATTGGATATTGGCAGTGGTTCCTATTGTCACTATTCATCTGTCTTTTTACCGCCTATCTCTATACACAATATGCAACGCCTGTCTACGAGATGACAGGGAAACTGCTCATCAAGACTACAGATAGCGACCAACGCCTGCGACTTTCCAACCGTCTGTCGTCTAACGGCCAATCATATGGCATAGCAGCCAATAACACTGGTGTCGACAACGAAGCAGAAATCATCCGATCAACAGTCCTGATGCTCGACGTGGTCAAGCAGCTAAAACTCTATGCGGTCTACCAGAAAGAAGGTTGGCCTAAGGACGAACAGGTCTATCGCACCCAACCCGTCAATGTTGACTTGGATGCCGCCCATCTTGACACGCTCGACTATATCGCTTACGACGAGTTGCGTTCTATCAGGATGAAGATGGAACGTGAGAGCGATGCCAGTAGCACTATCGTCGTTAAAGGTGTGCTGAAAAGCGGAAGAAAAACGGCATGGGGGTTCTCGCGACACATCAAATCATTGCCCGCAAAGATAAAGACTCCTTTCGGCACACTGACCTTCACACGCAATCCGGAAGGTGAAGAGATGCGTGCTGGCGAGGAATGGAGCGTGACCATCAATCCCCCACTCTACCATGCGCTACGCAGTCTTCGTCAGTTTGCAGCAAAACCGGCAAAGCGAGGCCGCACATACTTAGGAACAACAGGCAGGTACTACACAAATAAGTCGTCCATCATCCATCTGTTGTATGCGGACCAGAACATCAAGCGCGGAACAGATATTTTAAATCAACTCGTCACCAGCTACAACAACCAGGCAAATGACGATAAGAACGAGATAACGCTCCACGTCGACAATTTCATTAACGAGCGCCTTGTCAGCCTCAACAAGGAATTAGGAGGTGTAGACGACAGCATCACCAGCATCAAGGAAAAAGCTACTTTATCGTTACCCAGGACTGTCTCTAATGCTTTGAGGGAGTCAAACAAGTATTCCACAAAACTGATGGAGGCGGCTACACAATCCATGATTATCGACGACCTGATTGCATACATCAACAAACCTGCCAACAAGAGTTCTCTCATCCCGTCCAGCATAGGACTGAAAGACAGGGTTAGCCTGCAACTCATCAGACAGTATAACACGTTGGTGCAACAGCGTAACCGTTTGTTACTATCGACATCAGAAGAATCGGTTCAAGCAAAACAACTCAACGCCACCATCATTGATGTGCATTCAAGCATATTGACAGCTCTGCAACAAGCCAAGCAAGCCACAGACATTACCAGCGAAGCTTTGTGGGCACAATATGAAGACTATCATCAAGACGTTACGAAAGCGCCAGATGTGCATCGAGCGCTGACTGATGTGGGGCGTGAAATGCGTGTAAAAGCATGGCTCTACCGTCTGCTCCTCCGTAAGCGTGAGGAGAACAGCATGTCGCTGGCAGTAACTGTTGACAGGGGTAATCTCATCGACGCCCCTCACAGCGTTGGACGCATCAGGCCACGACTATGGCTGGTGTATGGCGTGGCACTGGGTGTGGGACTGGGTGGTCCCTATGCGGTGCTCATCTTCTTAGGACTGTTGCGCTATAAGCTGGAAGACCTGGAAGAGCTGAAAGAGTTGACCCAACTACCCATCATTGCCAACACGCCTATTGCCAGCGATGCCGACAAGGACGAGACGGGTATCGTGGTTCGCTTTGGCCGAAACAGCGCCATCGACGAGGTATTTAGCATGATGCGCACCAACCTGCTCTTTATGATGGGGGAAGGGCGCCACGTGATTCTCTTCACGTCGACGACTTCAGGTGAAGGAAAGTCGTTCAACTCTACCAATCTGGCTGTCAGCTATGCGCTAACTGAAAAGAGGGTTATCCTCTGCGGCCTGGATATCCGTAAGCCTGCATTGGGCAGTCTGTTCAATCTTTCAGACCGTCGGAAAGGAATTACCACGCTGTTGACCAAGGAGACAGTGACAAAGGAAGACATAGAAAAGCAAATCCAACCATCAGGCGTCAACGACCATCTGGACCTGCTCTTGTCGGGTCCTATTCCGCCCAACCCCACCGAACTGTTAGCGCGCGATAGTCTGAGGCAGATACTGGACATTCTAAAAGAGACCTACGACTATATCATTCTCGATACAGCACCAGTAGGTCTCGTTACGGACACGTTGCAGATCAGCAAACTTGCTGACGTAACGGTTTTTGTCTGTCGTGCAAAATACACGCCCACAATTGCTATTGCTCAGCTGAACGGCATGGCAGAGGAAAAGCTGCTCACCAACCCCTGCATCGTTCTCAATGGCTCTTCGAATTAAATCAGACTGTCGGCCAACTGCTCCAGCAGGGCTTCATCGCCTGCCTTCATGCGCGAGCGGATGGTGACCATGGGCTCTACGATTTCGCAGTCCTTCAGGGCTTCTATCATGCCCTTCATCACCTTACCTGCTGTTGGTGCCCAACTGCCGTTCTCAATGATACCGAACTTGCGCTTCTGGTAGTTCTTGATCTGCAGGTGATAGAGGAAGTCGTGCATCACGGGGAACACGCCAGCATCATAGCTGGAAGCGGCTACAACAATCGTGGGATAACGGAAGGCATCCTCGATGACCTCAGCCATATCCTCACGACTCAGATCGCTTACTACGACCTTCTTAGCACCCTTGTCACGCAGCATCTCGCCTAAGCGTTCAGCAGCCTTAGCTGTGCCACCATGAATGCTGGCGTAGGCAATCAGGATGCCCTCACTCTCAGGCTCATATTTGCTCCAGGTATCATAGAGCTTTAGAGCTGCTGCTAAAGGTTCTCCCTTCAGCACAGGGCCATGCAGTGGACAGATGGTCTGAACGTCCAGAGCAGCCGTCTTCCTGAGGACGCCCTGCACCTGCACACCATATTTACCACAAATATTAAA
>Ga0247609_10001747_pt1 | contig 24785 bp, 20 predicted proteins | sample 172DNAGHGlowgp2_FD_193487 | JGI IMG/M metagenome (GOLD analysis project Ga0247609, IMG submission 193487) | Sheep rumen microbial communities from Palmerston North, Manawatu-Wanganui, New Zealand - 1728 DNA GHGlow gp2 | ecosystem: Host-associated > Mammals > Digestive system > Stomach > Rumen ...
GAACTCACCCATGATTCACGATGCGCTATGGTTCTCACTGCCCATTGCCGGAGTGGACGGCACACTGGAGAACCGCATGCTCAACACCGCTGCCGACGGCAACGTCCGTGCCAAGACGGGTACGCTGACAGGCATCTCGTCACTGGCCGGTTATTGCAAGGCCAAGAATGGTCACCAGCTGTGTTTCAGCATCATCAACCAGGGTGTCTTGCGCAATCAGGCAGGCAAGAATTTCCAAGACCGAGTTTGTCAAGTACTTTGCAGTCAATGAGTTTTACAACGACGATACTGGAGTGGTTTAAGGAGAACGGACGCGCACTGCCGTGGCGCGAGACGCGTGATCCGTATGCCATCTGGTTGTCGGAAATCATCTTGCAACAGACACGCATCGAACAGGGACGGCCCTATTGGGAGCGCTTCATGAAGCGCTGGCCGACGGTGGAAGCGCTGGCCAATGCCACCGAGGACGAGGTACTGCGCGAATGGCAGGGCTTAGGCTACTACAGCCGTGCACGCAACCTGCACACTGCCGCCAAGCAGGTGCTTGTGCGTGGTGGTTTCCCCACCACGATAGAGGGAATCAAGTCCCTAAAGGGTGTTGGCGACTACACGGCAGCAGCCATCGGTTCCATTGCCTTCGACCTGCCCGCAGCAGTAGTCGACGGTAATGTGTATCGGGTGCTGGCTCGCCACTTTGGCATCGACACACCGATCAACACTACGGAGGGTAAGAAGCTTTTTGCCGCCCTTGCCCAAGACCAACTATCATCTATCACCGACCATCGATCTCCCCTCCCCTTGGAGGGGTCGGGGGAGGCTGCTCTTTACAATCAGGCCATGATGGACTTTGGTGCCATCCAATGCACCCCATCAAACCCCAATTGCCCTTCGTGCCCATTAGCAGAGAGTTGCGTGGCTTTCCGCGAAGGACACGTCAGTGAGTTGCCTGTAAAACAGAAAACGCTGAAAATCAAGGAGCGCCACCTGACCTACGTGTACGTTAGATGTAATGGTCAGACTGCCCTCCACCGCCGTCCTGCTGGCGACATCTGGCAGGGACTCTACGAGCCGTGGCTTACTGAGCAGGTACTGTGTGGCGCAGTTTTATTGCGCCAAAACGTCAAGCACGTCCTCACCCACCGCATCCTCTATGCCGACTTCTGGCTGTGGGAGGTTGAGGAGCGTCCGCAACTGCCTGACGACTATTTCTGGATTAAGGAAGAAGAGGTAGGCAACTATGGGGTACCACGCCTCATCGAGATATTGTTAGAAACTCTAAACACTTAACGAATATGATAAATATCGCCATCTTTGTGTCGGGAAGCGGCACGAACTGTGAGAACCTGATACGCTACTTCAAGGATTCGGAGCGTGTCAACTGTACACTTGTAGTCAGCAACAAACCCGACGCGTATGCACTGGTAAGGGCTGAGAAACTGGGTGTGCCGACAGCTGTTGCACCCAAACCAGAGTTGAACGACCCACAGGTGATGATGCCGCTACTCCAGAAGTACGGCATACAGTTTATTGTGCTGGCAGGATTTCTGCCGCTGGTGCCCAACTTCCTGGTAGATGCCTTCCCTCGCAAAATCATTAACATCCACCCTGCCCTATTGCCAAAATACGGTGGAAAAGGCATGTGGGGACACCATGTGCATGAGGCAGTGAAGGCTGCCGGCGAGACAGAGACGGGCATGACGGTACACTATGTCACCCCCGTCTGCGACTCTGGCGAAATCATTGCACAATACCGTGTGGCACTGTCGCCAGAAGACACTGCTGACGACATTGCAGAAAAGGAACACCTGCTGGAGATGGAGCATTTCCCTCACATCGTCGAGCAGGTAATCAACGAGATATTCTAAGAAACAATAAGTGGTGCCCCCAGCGAGCACCACTTATTTTATAGGATTTAGAGATTTGCCAACTCAATGACTTTGTCAACGGCAGCGCTGAGTCCGTCGACACTCTTACCGCCAGCCTGGGCGAAGTGAGGCTGACCGCCACCACCACCCTGGATGAGTTTGGCGGCCTCGCGAACCATCTGACCGGCATTCAGTCCGTGGTCGCTAACCATATCGTCGCTCATCATGATAGAGAGCTGTGGCTTGTTATTGTCGTGAGTACCCAGCACGCAGAGCAGTGAACCCTCGACAGCGGCACGAATCTTGAAGGCAAGGTCCTTAGCGGCAGCAGGATTCATAGGCAGCACGGCTGTTACAACTTTTACGCCGTTTACCTCGCGAGCCTTCTCGACGAGTGTCTTAGCGGCACGCTCCACAGCCTGTGCCTGGAAACCTTCAATCTCCTTCTTCATGCTGTCGTGCTCCTCGATATACTTCTTGATGACACCCTGCAGGTCCTTGGCGTTGTTGAAGAACGACTTCACAGCCTTCAGAACATCTTCCGTCTGATAAAGCAGTTCCTCACACTCCTTACCCGTGCGGGCCTCGATACGGCGGATGCCAGCGGCTACGCTGCTCTCAGAGATAATCTTGAAGAAGCCGATGCGACCTGTTGAAGTGGCGTGGATACCACCACAGAACTCACAGCTGGGACCGAAACGTACCACACGAACCTTGTCGCCATACTTCTCGCCGAAGAGGGCGATGGCACCGAGCTTCTTGGCCTCGTCGAAGGGTACATCACGATGCTCGTCGATATGGATGTCCTGACGAATCATGTCGTTGACCATACGCTCTACCTCACGCAGCTGCTCGTCGCTGACCTTTTCGAAGTGTGAGAAGTCGAAGCGCAACGTGTCGGGGCTGACAAACGAACCCTTCTGCTCTACGTGGTCACCCAGAATCTGCTTCAGGGCATAGTCGAGCAGGTGGGTAGCGGTATGGTTGGCAGCAGAGGCGTTACGCTTGTCGGTATCTACGCAGGCCATGAACTCTGCGGCAGGGTTCTTAGGCAGCTGCTTGACGATATGTACGCTCTGATTGTTCTCACGCTTGGTATCGATGATGTCGATGGTCTCGTCCTCGTTGACGAGTACACCACAATCACCTACCTGACCACCCATCTCACCATAGAAAGGAGTAGCGTCAAGTACCAACTCATAGAACTCGTTCTTCTTCTGAGTTACCTTACGGTAGCGCAGGATGTGACAGTTGTATTCGGTATAGTCGTAGCCCACGAACTGCTGCTCACCGGGCTGCAACTCTGTCCAGTCACTGTTCTCAACAGCGGCGGCATTGCGGGCACGCTCCTTCTGTTTCTGCATCTCTACATTGAACTGCTCCTCGTCAACGGTAAAGCCGTTCTCACGACAGATGAGCTCCGTGAGGTCGAGGGGGAAGCCGTAGGTATCGAACAGGCGGAAAGCCTGGACACCATCCAACTGGTTCTTGCCCTGAGCCTTCAGTTCCTCCATCGCCTTGTCGAGCATCGAGATACCCTTATCAAGGGTGCGCAGGAAGCTGTCTTCCTCCTCCTTGATCACCTTGGTAATCAACTGCTGCTGAGCCTTCAACTCAGGGAAGGCGTCGCCCATCTCATGAACCAATGTAGGTACGAGCTTGTAGAGGAATCCCTCCTTCTGTCCGAGGAAGGTATAGGCATAGCGTACGGCACGACGAAGAATACGACGGATGACATAACCTGCCTTGGCATTACTGGGCAGCTGACCATCAGCAATAGAGAACGATACGGCACGCAGGTGGTCGGCACAGACGCGCATAGCCACGTTAATGTCATCCTGTTCCTTGCTGATAGGAGTCTCTGTCTCTTCCTCAAAAGTGAAGTACTTCAGACCGGTAATATCCTGTTCGGCCTTGATGATAGGCTGGAAAACATCGGTATCGTAGTTGGAGTGCTTGCCCTGCATCATGCGAACCAGGCGCTCGAAGCCCATACCGGTGTCGATGACGTTCATCGACAGCTTCTCCAGACTGCCGTCAGCCTTGCGATTGAACTGCATGAACACAAGGTTCCAGATTTCGATGACCTGTGGATCGTCCTGATTGACGAGCTCACGACCCGTCTTGCCTGAGGCGGCTTTCTGCTCTGGGGTACGGCTGTCCACGTGAATCTCTGAACAGGGACCACAGGGACCCGTATCGCCCATTTCCCAGAAGTTGTCGTGCTTGTTACCATTGATGATGTGGTCTTCGGGCACGTGCTTAGCCCAATATTTAGCAGCCTCGTCGTCGCGGGGGATATTCTCCTCAGGAGAACCCTCGAAGACGGTAACATAGAGGTCAGCAGGATTCAGCTTGAGCACATCAACGAGATACTCCCAAGCCATGTCGATGGCGCCCTCCTTGAAGTAGTCGCCAAACGACCAGTTGCCGAGCATCTCGAACATGGTGTGATGGTAGGTGTCATGACCTACTTCCTCCAGGTCGTTGTGCTTACCGCTGACGCGCAGACACTTCTGAGTGTCCGCACGACGGCGTGGCTCTGGGTCGCGCGTACCTAATATAATATCTTTCCACTGGTTCATACCCGCGTTGGTGAACATCAGCGTGGGGTCGTCCTTGATAACCATCGGTGCTGAAGGCACGATGGCGTGTTGCTTAGACTCGAAGAATTTCTTGAAAGAGTCACGAATCTCGTTAGCTGTCATCATATCAATTTACTATTTGACTATTTACTATTTGACTATTTACTATTTGACAATTTATTATCTCATCTTCCAATCTCCATTGACCTGTACCATCGGTACTGTGACTTCCTCTTGTGTAGAGTCGCCATAAGACAGTAACAGGAAGGTGTAGACCACATTCAGCGTAGAGTCGCTGCGTCCCACATTAGGTGAGATGGCGACAGAGCGAAGACCATTGTGCTTCTGCTGCATATCCTTCACATACTGCTCATTAGCTTTCACCAACTGGTCACGATAGTCGGAAGGCATCTCGTCGTAGGCAGCCTTTCCTGCCCAAAAGCCATCAGGGTAACCATCTAACAGGCGCTGGTAATAGCCTTGGGCAGCCTCAGCGGCCTGCTGTTCGGGACTAATTTCCTGACAACCCATAAGGCCTATTAGACCCATTAGCCCTATAACTACCCCTTTCTTACTCATTTCTGTCGGATAAATACGTTAATAGGTGTTCCTGTCAACGTCCAGTTGTCGCGCATCTTATTCTCCAAGAAGCGGCGATAGGCCTCCTTGACATACTGTGGCAGGTTAGCATAGAACACAAAGGTAGGAATCTGTGTGTCAGGCACCTGCGAAACATATTTGATCTTGATGTACTTACCCTTGATTGAGGGTGGCGGTGTCTGCTCGATGATGGGCAACATCACCTCGTTGAGCTTCGACGTACCAATCTTTATCTTACGATTCAGATACACCTGCTTGGCAGTCTCCAGCACCTTGAAGATGCGCTGTTTGGTTACTGCCGATGCGAAGATAATGGGGAAATCGACAAACGGAGCCATGCGCTGACGGATGGCATTCTCGAAGGTCTTGATAGCCTCCTGAGACTTATCCTCCACGAGGTCCCACTTGTTGACAACGACCACCAACGACTTGTTGTTCTTCTGTATCAGCTGGAAGATATTCATATCCTGAGCCTCAATACCACGGGTAGCGTCAATCATCAGAATACACACGTCGCTATTCTCAATGGCACGAATGGAGCGCATCACACTGTAGAACTCCAAGTCTTCCGTTACCTTATTCTTACGACGGATACCTGCGGTGTCGACCAGGTAGAAGTCGAAGCCGAACTTGTCATATTTGGTATAGATACTATCACGAGTAGTACCGGCAATATCTGTCACGATGTTGCGGTCTTCACCAATGAAGGCATTGATGATGCTTGACTTACCGGCATTCGGACGACCCACCACAGCAAAGCGTGGGGTATTGTCGTCGATTTCAGAAGCGTCAGCCACAGGGAGCTTTGCCAACACATAATCCAGCAGGTCACCAGTACCAGAACCAGTAGCTGCGCTGACACAGAACGGGTCGCCAAGTCCTAATTTATAGAACTCGTACTGACCATAGAGATCCTTACCGTCGTCTGCTTTGTTGGCAACGAGCACGACAGGCAACTTAGAACGACGCAATATGAGAGCAACATCCTGGTCGAGATCTGTCAGCCCGTTCTTGATATCCACCAAGAAGAGTACCAAGTCGGCTTCCTCCGTAGCCACGATAACCTGCTTACGGATTTCCTCCTCGAAGATATCGTCTGAGTTGACTACCCAACCACCAGTATCCACTACCGAGAACTCGCGACCATTCCACTCACACTTGCCATATTGGCGGTCACGGGTAGTACCTGCCTCGTCGCTCACAATGGCGCGACGACTGTTGGTCAGTCGGTTAAACAAGGTGGACTTGCCTACATTCGGGCGTCCTACTATCGCTACTAAGTTTCCCATAATCTTTAATTTTTCGTTATCTCGATATCTCGTTATTTCGAAGTCTCGATATTTCGAAGTCTCGAAGTCTCGATATTTCGACGTTTCGATATTATTACTCTGGATTATATCCAAAGCTATCTAATTCGCGCTGACTGCTGCGCCAGTCCTTGTCGACCTTGACAAAGGTCTCCAAGAAGATGGGCTTTCCAAAGAATTTCTCCAGTGCCTTGCGGGCTTCTGTCGATACTTTCTTCAGCGCAACACCCTGATGCCCGATAATGATACCTTTCTGCGAGTCGCGCTCCACATAGATGATGGCATTGATATGTATGTTCTTTTCTGTCTCCTTAAAACGCTCTACACGCACCTCTACCGAATAGGGTATCTCCTTGTCGTAGTACAGCAGTATCTTCTCGCGAATAATCTCCGACACAAAGAAACGCGCTGGCTTGTCTGTCAACTGGTCCTTGTCAAAGAAGGGCGGCGAGTCTGGCAACAACTCTTTGATACGCTTCAGCAACATATCGATGCCAAACTTATTCTTGGCCGAGATAGGCAGAATCTCTGCATTGGGCAGCAATGTGTGCCACTTCTCAACAATGCCAGCCAGTTTTGCCTGGCTACTCCCCTCGCCTTTTGGAGAGGGGGCGGGGGTGAGGCTATCTATCTTATTGATGAGCAGAAGCACAGGAATCGTCATTTTCTGCACCTTCTCCAAGAACTCCATGTTCTTTTCGGGAGTCTCTACGACATCCGTGACGTAGAGCAACACATCAGCATCCTGAAGGGCTGACTCCGAGAAGGCCAGCATCGACTCCTGCAACTTGTAATTGGGCTTCAGCACACCTGGGGTATCAGAAAACACAATCTGCATATCGTCGGTATTGACGATACCCATGATGCGGTGGCGCGTTGTCTGCGCCTTGAACGTAGCAATCGAAATACGCTCACCAACCAACTGGTTCATGAGCGTACTTTTACCTACATTGGGATTTCCAACGATATTTACGAATCCTGCTTTATGCATGAATTATGAATTATGCATTGTAAATTATGCATTGCCATCATACGCCCACTTATAGTAGGATGCTCCATGAACGAAACCAGCACCGAAAGCAGTGAATATCATGTTGTCACCTTTCTTCAGCAGATGTTCGTTTTCCCAGAGTGCCAAGGGAATAGTGGCGGCAGAGGTATTTCCAAAATGCTCGATATTGACCATTACCTGTTCCATCGGCAGTTCCAAGCGCTTGGCAACAGCCTCAATGATACGCATATTCGCCTGATGGGGTACCACCCATGCGATATTATCCTTGTTCAGGTTGTTACGCTCAGCTATCAGAGCACAGTCGTCACTCATGTTGGTCACCGCATAGCGGAACACAGTGCGACCCTCTTGATAGAGGTAGTGCAAGCGGTGGTCTACCGTGAAGTGGCTGGGAGGACAGACAGAACCACCGGCCTTCAGATGCAGGAAGGGCAAGCCCTTGCCGTCTGCACGGAAGTAGGAGTCCATCACACCGATATTCTCTTCTTCAGTAGACTCCAACAAAACTGCAGCAGCACCGTCACCAAACAATGGACAGGTGGCACGGTCTTTGTAGTCGGTCACTGACGACATCTTGTCGGCACCAATCACGATAATTTTCTTGTAACGGCCACTCTGAACCATTGCTCCTGCAACATCAAGGGCATAGAGGAAACCACAGCAAGCACCCCAGAAGTCGAATGCAAAAGCATTCTTCAGTCCGAGCTTACCTAGCACGATGCTGGCCGTGGAGGGGAACTTATAATCGGCCGTCGAAGTGGCAACAATGACTGCGTCAATGGTATCAGGATCTACGCCCGTCTTCTGCATCAGCTGCTTGGCGGCCTTACGGGCCATATAGCTGGTACCGAGACCTTCCTCAGCAAGGATGCGGCGCTCCTTAATACCTACGCGCGTCATAATCCACTCGTCATTGGTGTCTACCATGCGCGACAATTCCTCATTGTTGAGGACATAGTCAGGCACGTAGCCACCAATACCGGTGATTATCGCATTGATTTTTCTCATTATTCAGCAGCTTCGTCCATTACAATAGCGATCTTGCCACGATAGTAGCCACAAGTGGGGCATACAGTGTGGTAGATGTGGTAAGCACCACAGTTGGGGCATACTGCCAATGTGGGAGCTACTGCCTTGTCATGGGTACGACGCTTTGCGGTACGAGTGTTTGATTGTCTTCTTTTAGGATGTGCCATAATTCTATTAACTTTTAATGTTTAATCTTTAATATTTAATTTACTCAGTGCTTCCCAGCGTGGGTCTATCGGTGCCTCTGCCTCCTCTTCGTCGCTTCGGACAGCGCCGCTCAACTCATTGAGTTTCTGCGTCATCGCACTATTGCATTTTCCAGGTGCATGAACGTGCTTGATGGGTATGGCCAGCATCGTAAACTCGTAGATGAACCACGACAAGTCGAGGATTCCTTCGTTCTCGTCAATTGTCACGGTATCATCGTCATCGCTGTATGTGTTGCCCAACTTAACGACCAAATGGTTATCTGCAACTATTGGCTGCTCCATGTCGTCAAGACAACGGTCGCAACTGACAGTCACAACACCCTCGGTATGGAACTGGAGGTCGAAAAAGCCGGTCATCTTGCGTATAGACACCGACACATGCAATGCCCCATGCTCCAACTGTGAGCCGTCCAAAACACTGAAGTAGTCATCGTCAAGGTCGTATTCCAAGACCGCAGAGGTCTCCAGAAATCCTTTCAAATCAATCTTCAACTGCTCTAAACTACACATAATCACACTTTTGGGCTGCAAAGGTACAAAGAAATTTTGAAATAATCATAATAAAACGGCTTTTTTTGTTATTTAATTGTTAATATTCCCAAACTTTGTCGATAATACACTTTTATTTTGTACTTTTGCGCTCCAACACGAAACAATAAACAGTGTATGTCAAACAACAGTTCATTAATTGGTTCCAAAATCAGGGGCCTCAGAGAGACAAAAAACCTCAGCGTAGAGGAAATCGCTGAGCGTAGCGGTCTGACCGTAGAGCAAATCAACAGTATTGAAAACGACGTGAACCTTCCATCGCTGGGTCCGCTGATTAAGATTGCCCGTGCATTAGGTGTACGACTGGGTACGTTTATGGACGACAGTGATGCTCTGGGACCAGTGGTGTGCCGTGCTGCCGATCGTGAAAAAGACAGCAGTATTAGCTTCAGCAATGGAGCCGTCGATGCCCGCAAGCACATGGAGTACCATCCCTTAGCACAGCAGAAGGCAGGTCGCCACATGGAGCCGTTCGTCATTGATATCAACCCTGAGGAGAGTCCAGAATTCCAACTCTCTGCCCACGAGGGTGAGGAGTTTATTTATGTGATGCAGGGTGAAGTAGAGATTGTATATGGTAAAGAAACCTACACCTTGAAAGAGGGCGACTCGATCTTCTACGACTCCATTGTAAAGCACCACGTTCACGGTGCACCCGGCAAGAGTGCAAAGATTCTCGCAGTAGTTTATATTCCTTTCTAAAAAGATGAGCAACGTAAGACTTGATATGGCGGGCAGACCGTTGCCTGATAGAACTTATCCGGCCGAGACTGGATCGGAGGGATATAAGCTGTGGGAAAGAACTCTGGGCGAATGGCTGGAACACTGGGCTGAGACCACTCCTGACAAGGAATATATCGTATACAGCGACCGCAACCTGCGCTTCACATGGTCACAGTTCAACGAGCGTGTAGATAATCTGGCCAAGGGCTTGATTTCTATCGGCGTCAAGAAGGGCTCGAATGTAGGTATTTGGGCTACCAACGTGCCCGACTGGCTGACATTCCTGTATGCTACGGCTAAGATTGGTGCGGTGCTGGTAACAGTGAACACCAACTACAAGCAGAACGAGCTGGAGTATCTGTGTAAGGATAGCGACATGGAGGTGCTGTGTATCACTGATGGTACATGGGACTGTAACTATGTGGACATGACCTACGCCATGCTGCCAGAGCTGAAGACCTGCGAGCGTGGACACCTGAACAGCGAGCGATTCCCATATCTGAAGAATGTAGTATATATAGGTATGGAGAAGTATCGCGGCATGTACAATACAGCCGAACTGCTGCTGCTGGGACAGAACATCGAGGACGAGACACTGAACGAGATGAAGAAACAGGTGAGCTGCTACGATGTGTGCAACATGCAGTACACCAGCGGTACCACAGGTTTCCCCAAGGGCGTGATGCTGACTCACTACGGAATATCTAACGACGGATACTTTACGGGCGAGAATATGGGCTTTACACAGGACGATAAGCTGTGTGTTTGTGTGCCCTTGTTCCACTGCTTCGGCGTGGTGCTGGCTACGATGAACTGTTTGACTCACGGCTGTACTGAGGTGATGGTTGAGAAATTCGACCCACTGGTAGTGCTGGCATCTATACATAAGGAGCGCTGTACTGCAGTATATGGTGTGCCCACGATGTTTATCGCAGAGCTGAACCACCCGATGTTCGACATGTTCGATCTGAGCTGTCTGCGCACAGGTATCATGGCCGGAAGTCTGTGTCCTATCGAGCTGATGAAGCAGGTAAGTGAGAAGATGTATATGACAATTACCAGCGTGTACGGACTCACAGAGTCGTCGCCTGGTATGACGCAGACCTGTCTGAACGATACATTCGAGCAGCGTTGTACTACTGTGGGACGCGACTTCCCGTTTGTCGACGTGAAGGTGCTCGACCCTGAGACTGGCGAGGAGTGTCCCGTCGGCGTACAGGGTGAGATGTGCTGTAAGGGTTTCAACGTCATGAAGGGCTACTACAAAAACCCAGAGGCTACAGCCGAGGTTATCGATAAGAACGGCTATCTGCACTCGGGCGACCTGGGTGTGAAGGACGAGCAGGGCTTCTACAAGATTACGGGTCGTATTAAGGACATGATTATCCGCGGCGGTGAGAACATCTACCCACGCGAAATTGAGGAATTCCTGTACCACATGCCTGGAATACGCGACGTACAGGTGGCTGCCGTACCATCAAAGAAATACGGCGAAGCTGTGGGCGCATTCATCATACTGGAGGAAGGCGCACAGATGACTGCAGAAGACGTACAGCTGTTCTGTCGCGGCAAAATAGCACGCTACAAGATACCTAAGTACGTGTTCTTCATCAAGGAGTTCCCCCTGACTGGATCTGGCAAAATCCAGAAGTTTAAACTGAAGGAGATGAGCCTGAAGCTGTGTGAGGAGCAGGGAATAGAGGTGGTTTAATTCGTAATTCCTAACTCGTAATTCGAAATTACCCTTTGGGCATCTCAATACGGAAGGTCGTACCTTTGCCAATCTCTGATTGTTTGACAAAGATACGGCCTTTATGATATTCTTCTACTATACGTTTTGCCAGTGAAAGGCCCAGTCCCCACCCTCTCTTCTTGGTAGTGAAGCCAGGCGTAAACACGTTGGCGACATCTTTTTTCTTAATGCCCTTGCCAGTATCCTGCACTTCTATGGCAACACGATGGTCTTCATCCATCAGCGTCAGCGTAATGGTACCCTTGCCCTCCATCGCATCAACGGCATTCTTACAAAGGTTCTCCACCACCCACTCAAACAGCGAGGCGTTCATCTTCACAATAACCTCATGGTCAGGCAGGCGACGAATCATCTGCACCTGATTACTGGTGCGACGGTCCATATAGTCAATAACGTGTTCTAATACTTCATTCATGGAGGCATCCACAGGTTCAGGCAGTGATCCTATCTTTGAGAAACGGTCGGCTATCAACTGCAGACGCTTCACGTCCTTGTCCATCTCCGGCAATAGGTCGTCGTCAGGATACTGTTCTTTCAGCATCTCCACCCATGCCATCAGACTCGACACAGGCGTACCCAACTGGTGGGCTGTTTCCTTCGATAATCCTACCCATACTTTGTTCTGCTCTGCACGCTTCGATGACAGCAGGGCAAAGATGGCCACCACCACGAAGATTAGTACGATGCCCAACTGCACATAAGGCCATGCCGACAAGCGCTTCAACATGATGGAGTCGTCGTAGCATACCAGCTGCTGACCAACGCGTATCGTGTCACCAGCCTTAATCATACGACGGGCATAGTCTTTCAGCTTTTGGTTATTCTCTATGGGTTCTTGACTATCGTCTATATCCTTGATGTTACGATAGTCGTCAATGCCGCCTTCGCTGTTCACCACGATAACGGGAATGGTGTTGTTACCCTCCATCACGCTCAACACCAGCGAAAGGTCGGTCGTCTCGTCAGCCTTGTTCAGTGCATGCAAGGCCTGTGCCCACACCTCCATACGGTGACGCTCCTCAACAGAGAGGTCACGCACCAGAAAGTGTGATACCAAAAGTGATGCTACGGCGATAATCACCGCAGCCATCACCAATATGATTTTAACCTGTCTGATACGATCTGTCCACTGCATACCTTATTATAACGTATGCGCGTGCAGATTATTGCATTTAGCCGATAGTTATGGTATAACGACTCATAAACGAGGCACCAGGCAACAAGTGGTTCATCAGGGGTTTGTCCTTGAACTCGCCCTTGAAACCTCTGGGGTCGCCCAGTCCATACCATGGCTCTATGCATACGAAGGGAGCCTGCTTGCCGTAAGGACTCCAGAAGGCAATGACAGGTGTCTTATAGTCCACGGTCACTGCCGGTTCACCATTGGTATCCATCAGCATAGCACGGTGAGTCTGACACTTATGAATCTTCACCGAGTCGTTACGGAAGAAGTTGTCAGATAGTTCCAAGATACCCATATCAGCCTCCAAGGGAATCTCTATCATATCATTGCTGCCGTCAGCATAGCTCTTTAGAGAATCCATCGGTTCCTCATTGTCCAGCTTAATCATTCCTTCCAATTTACCGCCAGGCACGTTAAAGGCCGGATGGCCGCCAATCTGGAAGTGAATCTCCTGCGTATCGGTATTCTCCACATGCCAAATGACGTGTACCTTGTTGCCCTCCAGACGATAGGTGATGGCCAAGTTGAAGCGGTAAGGATACACCTTCAACGTCTCCTCCGAATCATGCAATGCCAGCGTCACCTTGTCGTCAGACTGGCTAACCACCGTAAACTCTGTATCACGGGCAAAGCCATGACGTGGCAAATGGTACTCCTTGCCGTCCACCACATAGGTATCGTTATTCACACTGCAGACAATCGGGAACAAGATAGGCGAATGTCTCGGCCACTTCTCGCCAGCCTGCCACATATACTCCCTACCCTCGTTGTCCTTCACACTCTGGAGCTCTGCTCCCATCTCAGCAACCTTTATGGTTAGCTGTTCATTCTTCAATTCAATCATTTTTCTTTGTCTCGTTAGTAATATTAAATGAATATAATTTCGCTATCAATGCCCCACTAATGTTATGCCATACGCTGAAAACGGCACCAGGAATGGTGGCCAGCGGATAGGCAGCGAAATGCAGTACGGCAAGCGATGAGGCTAGACCCGAGTTCTGCATGCCCACCTCAATGCTAAGTGCCACGCACTTAGGTTTCTGTAGATGCAGCAGGCGGGCGACAGCGAAGCCGATGCCAAGTCCAAGCAGGTTATGAACCATCACGACTGCCACAACAAGCAGACCGGCGGTCAACAGTCGGTCGGCATTATGCGAAACAATAATGCCCACCACCAGTGCGATCACTACCGACGAGAAAGCTGGCAGATAGGGTGTGACGCACTTGGTCACACTAGGCAAAAAGCGCTGGCAAAACAGTCCGCAGACAATGGGTGCAATAACCACATAGACGATGCTCATGAGCATACCTACCGTATCCACATCGACCATGGTGCCAGCCAGTGCCCATACCAGTAGCGGTGTCAGCAGTGGTGCCAGCAACGTCGACGCGGCAGTCATGCCCACCGACAGTGCCAAGTCACCCTTGGCCAGATAGGTGATAACATTCGATGCCGTACCACCTGGGCAACAGCCTACAAGGATGACGCCGATAGCCAACTCATTGGGTAACGCGAAAGCCCATGTCAGACCGAGTGCTAACAGCGGCATCACCGTAAACTGTGTGAGACAGCCTATAAGAATGTCCTTGGGACGGCTCAGTACAATCTTAAAATCCTGGGGCGACAGCGTCAGTCCCATGCCGAACATAATGACGCCCAGCATGGGGTTGATTGCCCAAGTGTCAATCCACTCGAACGATGCTGGCACCGCTAGCGCCAATGCTGCTACCAGCAGTACCATCGCCCCCATCCATCGTGCTATAAAATCACATATTCTTTTCATACGTTTCATAGTTTGATGCCGACACTGGCGAGGAACCAACGCCCCTGCTGGGGGATAATGTTAGTGTTCATACCACTGCGGTAGTAACGAGCACCAAGGAGGTTGTGAATATTCAAGCCAAGAGTAACAGGACCAAGGGTGTACTCTCCTCCAAGGTTCACAATGGCACGGGCAGGCATCTCCTTCTGCATAATTACCCCTTGGAGGGCATCGATAGCTGTCTGCATGGCTACCATCGCCTCAGCCTGTTTACCTTCAGCAGCATACTGCTCATAAGCAGTGAGGGCACTAGCAGCGTGAACAAGTTGCACTAGGTCGCAATTGTAACTGGTCTGACGACCTTCGAAGAGCACGTGAGTATGAAGTTTCAGGTGCTTAGTAGCCTGCCAGCCCAGCACGAGGTTCGACATGACGGCTGGCGTATTGTTGTTGTCATCTATGTCGGTAGTGTAGTAGTCATCGAGTATCTTTGGCAGTCCGAGATCCATCATATTCGCCTTGAAGGTGTGCGTCCAGGTGAAGTTCCAGTTGGCAGTAAAGCGGGGCTGTTTGTAACTGGCCATCAATTCCACACCGCAGTTCCGATTTTTGCTGGCATTCTGATAGGTGGTGATGTAGGTCATAATAAGGTCAGTGGCGCGGTTGTAGAAACCATTGACCTCGAAGTCAAGGCCCTTCACCCAGTTGTTGCCGGCAAAGGAGAGCTGGAAGGAGTGAACACGTTCAGGTGAAAGACTGATGGCCAGACTGGGATCTGCACCAGCCATCAATACCGACATGATGTTGGCCTTACGATAGATGTAAGGTGCATCAACGAACGACTTGGAATAGCTCAGTTTGACATTCCATTTAGGCTGCAACAGAATAAGGGCCACACGTGGCGACAGCTCGCGAATCTTGGTATCGTCGTACTGTACCTTGAAATCATAGCGCAAACCAGCGTTCAAGATGAACGACCGCCACTGGTGTTTCAGCTGCACGTAGACATCACCATTATTCTCGGTACCCTTTCCCATGTTACGAATCTGCGGATCTTCAGAGAAGGCATAGTCGAAACCGTAGCCTATCTGGTAACGAATGTCATCGACCGTGAAGTGGTTGTACTCAGCACCATAGCCGATACTGCCCTTATGGTTGTCGCCCAGGGTATAAGCATAGCTGCCCTTCAGCTGAACGCCATAGTTCTGTTCCTGACCATTGACGTAGCGCGAAATACCGCCATGCGTGGATATAACCTCTTCTACAGCCTCAGACAATCCGATGGCTTGGACGAGGCCAGGCATCGGCAAGTCATTGAGTACCTGATAACGTGTGATATCCATTTTGTCGTAAGTGACACCAACCTTGAATTGTGACTTGAGAATGGAGAATTGATAACTCAGGTCTGCATGACGCGCATAGTTACTGAAACTAGGTTGCAGACCGTTGAAAGAGCGGTAGCGCTCACGATCGTAGCTGATTGCCAGCGAGGTCATGGTAAAGGGTGAGACAATCTGTGAGAAGCGGACATCGTAGAGGAACTGCAAACCTTTCCAGTCAAGTTGCAGGCCAACTTCGTAATTAGGATTATCGCCAACACGTCCTAAGCGAATGTGGTCGTAGGGCATGCCGTATGGACTCTCATTGACACGCTCATCGCTGGCATCGTATTTCTCGCCACTATTGCGATAGACACTGCCCCAAACAAGCAGATCAACATCAAAATATCGTTTGCCAAAGACAACATCTGCTTTCATTTGCCCGTAGTTACCTGCAGCGGCCTTTAACTGCAAACCGTCCACGTCGCGGCCTTGCTTAGTAATGATATTCACTACTGCCGTCAAAGCCACACCGCCATAGAGCGAAGAGGCTGGACCGCGCAGCACCTCTATCTGCTTCACTTTCTCCAAGGACATCGTGAAGTCGGGGGCAGCGGTATTGGTAGCATAGTCGTTCAGACGGTGGCCGTTAAGCATGATGAGGATTTTCTCCTGTCCGACACTATAGATACCACGCATGGCGACATTGATGTCGTCGTTACAGTCGATGAGATTCATGCCTGGCACATAGGCTGCCAACACTTCCTGCAGATTGCGGGCGCCACTGTTCTGAATCATCTCAGCGGTGATGAGCGTGGTGGGTACGGGTACCTCGGCAAGACTCTCGGCCTGACTGGAGGCGGTGGTGATGGTGGCTGTCATGCCGGCCTTGATATTGTTCACAATGTCAGCAAACTCCGCAGGGTCACTGGTCGACGGACTGTAGTAGGGATTCTCCTCCAGCATCAGTACAGTGTAACGCTCCGTCTGCTGGATGTCGTAACGGGCCAGGTAGCTAAGTGCAATGAGACGGAGTGCGTTCTGTCGCAGATTGCCATGAAAAGAGCTAAGATTCTGCAACAGCACGTCACGAGCCTGCTCAATACGACCTATCTGGTAGTCACTCTCAGCCTGCGAATAGAGACTTCTCATCCCTGAATCCTCCTGAGCATGAGCCATGCTGGCACAGAGAATCAATAATAATATGTATATGCCTTTTCTCATTTCTTGATGGGTATTGTAAAGGTAAAAGTAGTTCCCTTGCCCTCAGTGGAGGTGAAGGAGACCTTGCCTCCATGTTTGTTCTCGATGATGTCGCGCGTGATGCTCATGCCGAGACCCGTACCCTGACCAATAGGCTTTGTGGTGAAGAAGTTCTCAAAAAGTCGCTGTTTCACCTCGTCACTCATGCCTTCACCATTGTCAGCAATAGTGATGACAAGATTGTCATTGGCAATAGCCACGATGATTTTTATCTCAGGAAAATAGTCTTCACCCTCTTCCTTCAACACTTCACTTTTTCGCCACACAGCATAGCAGGCATTGTTCATCACGTTCAGCACAGCACGGCTCAAATCCTGAGGAACAGCCATAATCATCGGCAGACCTTCCTGATACTGCTCACGAAGAGTAACATTGAAACCCTGACAATTTGCACGCATAGCGTGATAGGACAGACGGACATACTCTTTGACGATATGGCACACATCGGTGGGAACAAACTCGTTTTCCTTACCGCGCGAAACGAGCAGAATGCCCTGTATGATACTGACAGCGCGCTCACCATTCTCCATAATCTGAGTCATGTTCTCCTTCAGGTCAGCGACGATGTCACTGAGATCCTCGCGGTCAGCCTCCGGCAGTCGTTCGGCATTGTCCTCCACAACGTCGGTCAGGTCGTCCAGCAACTTGTTTGACATCTTCGAGAAGTTGATGACAAAGTTCAACGGGTTCTGTATCTCGTGGGCAATGCCGGCACTCAGCATACCGAGTGAAGCCAGCTTCTCCTGTTTCTCCAATTGCTGCTTTAATTGTTCAAGCTCAGTCATACGGATTTCGATTTAGGTAGTAATATCGTAAATTCTGTGAAGTTGTCTTTTACGGATTCAACGCTGATGTCGCCATTGTGGTTCTGAATGATTTCACGACTCAGATAGAGGCCTACACCCGCAGCCTCAGCAGTGGTCTTCGTGGTGAAGAACGGATCAAAGATCTTGCCGATGGTTGTCTCACTGATGCCAGTGCCGTTATCACGGATTTTCAGGATGTACTGGCTTTCGGCAATAGTGACCGTAAGCGAAACCTCAGGCGAATATGGTTCCTTCTGGTACTTCTTGATGACTGCATAGACGGCATTGCCGAGGAGACTCATCATGGTCTTGCTGAGCATATCGGGATTACCGTGCAGGGGCATCGCGCTATTGGGCAGGTTGAACACGAATTGGATGTGGTACTGCTCCTTCTCCTTGGCGAAGTAGGTGTTCACCATCTTCTCGTTTTGCTGGAGCACAGGCAAGAGGTCCATATCCACATAGCCGCCCGTGCGGTCTTTCAACATCTCTTCCATAGCCTTGAGGGTACGGGTGGTATTCTGACCGTACTGGTCAACATTCTTCAGGTTGTCCGACAGCATATCCAGCACGTCCAACGTGTCCTCGTAGTCATCCTCGTTGATGTTGTCCTTATTGTTGTCGATGTTCTCCTTGAGGTCTTTCAACAGGTCGTTGGACATCTTGGAGAAATTGATGATATAGTTCATCGGGTTCAGGATACGGTCAATGAGTCCCTCGGTCAGCTTACCCACCGTAGCCATCTTCTCCTGACGAATCAGTTCATGCTGGGCGTTGCGGAGGTCGGCAGTACGTTCCTCGACAATGCACTCCAACTTGATCTTGTCTTTCTGCAACCGCCTCAGACGGTAGCGGAACAACTGATAGACGATGTAAGCAAAGAGAAAGAAATAGAGCACCACCATATACCAGCGCATCAACAACGGATAGGCTACTTTAAAATCAACGCTTGCCACCTCTGACAGTTCACCACTAGGCGACATGGCCTGTACGCTGAAAGTGTACGAGCCGTAGCGTAGGTTCAGGAACGCTACATCCTGTTTTTCACTCCAGGAACTCCAACGGCCTTCTGACCCGAATAGCGACTTTTCGTCCATACGGAATCGATACAGGGTCTTGCCAGAAAGCGGTGCATAGTCCAAGGCATAGTAGAAATGCAGATGTCCTTCGTTGCTACTCAGCGTCGGCAACGTCTTGGGCATATCACCAAAGCCGCCCCACAACACGCTGTCACCACGCATGACGATAGAACGAAAGCGAACGGTACGGCACTCCGTCAGTTTGGCAAGGTCTTTCTTCTCAGTATCGATAATGGCCAGTATCTCATCACCACCTATCCATATCTGGTAACCATAACGATACTGGGCTTTGGCATCAATGTCGCTAACAGGATTCAGCAATTGTTTGGGCAGACCATCCATGGGATTTTTCCTCTTTCCCGGATCTGTACCTTTTGTCTCACCATGCACATTCTTAAGCCAGAGGTTTCCATGGGCAGTCTTACGGATTTCTGTCACCAGTGGGAGGTTATCGACCTTCGTGCGCCGCCCTGATTGGTAGAGCCACACACCGTCAGCTTCAGCAACATATAACTTATCGTCATCAACCAGCATGGCAGTAGTGGCATTGGAAGTGAGACGACTGACGGCCTCATCTCGTGTAATCTTATAGATACCGCTGGAGGTGGCAGCCAACAGCGCATCACCTTGCTGGCAGAGCGCCCAGCAGATATTGTTGATGGCATCTATGCGCTTGCACTGTCGCTGGGCAACGGCAAAGAGGCCATTGGTGGTGCCGACATAGATCTTTCCGTCAAAAGCAATAATGGAATGCACCTCACCAATCAAGCCGTCTTTCGGTAGGAAATAGCTATAGAGCGAGGGAACTTCAATGGAGAAAATGCCGTGTGCCGTAGCACCCCACAACGTACCATGACGGTCGTACGCCACATAGGAGACTTGGTTAGAACAGAGACCATTGGCCTCAGTGATGGTAAAGAGGTCGTTACCCTGGTCATCGGCAATAATCAGGCCCATGTTCTCCTTTACCTTGACAATTAGTCCGTCGTCAAGTTTCTCTGTCTGGATGATGTCTTCCATCAAGGCATTTTCCTTGCCTGCCTTCAGTGCTTCCACCGACACGACATTGGACTCAACGCCAATGGTAAAGTTGGCATTAGTGCGCTTCTTCAGCTTCACGATGGGGGTGGAACTATCCGTTTCAGTGACCTCATAGATATTGTTGTCACTGGCCACGAACTGCAACGCACCTTCGTCCTCAAAGATTTCCATTACCTCACCATCGAACAGCCCGTCCTTGGCCACCTGCTGCAGGAACAGCTCACCATTGGCTTGCTGCTGCACACGGCCAAAATATTTATATCCTCCTACCCACATGGTGTTCTTGCTGTCGCGAACACAGACTGTAACACGATTGATGCCGGGAGTATGAATGATGCGCCAGCGGGCACGGTCGTAATAGAGCAGACCCTCGAAATTAGCTACAAAAATCGTACCGTCCTCACCTTCCTCGACATCGTAGTTACGGTTGTGACCACCATATTCCGACGCCGTATAGTTGCGAATCAGGGGAAGGCCCTGCGCCCCTGCGGGGCTAATGAATAATGTACAATAAATAATGAAGAGTGCTGCGCACAGCAGTATCCTCCGCATTATTATATATCTATTTCTCTCTTTCATAGCGGTAGCAAATTCTTCACTGTTCACTATTCACTGTTCACTATTCACTATTCACTTTTACCTCCCTATACGGAATTCCTTTGCCCACATAGTAGTCCCATTCTTCCCTGGTGAAATTGCGCTTCACATTCTGGCGGAGGCGCTGGGCAATCTTCGACATCGAGATGAGATATTCGGTAATGTTACCGTTGTATTCACCTGTCCAGATGTAATCCTTGGTGCTGCTAAAGGTGAAGTCAGTGAGCCAGCTGCTAGACTGAAATAGCGTGATGGGCTTAATCTGGGGGTCGTCAGTTACCCAGAAGAGCAATTTACCGTCATAACTGGAGGAATACAGGCGTTTGCCGTTTAATTTCATCTTGGTGACTTGAGAGAGATGCCCCACAAGCTTATAGCTCTTACCGTTTCTGTCTATCAGCCAGATGGTACCGTCGGCCATGCCATAGGCCATGAGATGTTCATTTTTTGAACTGGCAAAGGCCGTCACCTGACCGGAAACGGGGACCTTCTCATTAGTGATATCATCAAGACCATTGAAGAGATGCATACGTCCACGGTTGTCGAACAACAAAGGCTTGTAGTCACGTCTTCCGACACTCGCGACGCTGAAGTCCAAACGACGCGTGCCAATGACTTTGTCGGTAGCGACATCGAGCAATGCAATGCTCTTCTCACCAGTAATCAGCAACTGCTTGCTATCGTTGACATGCTGAATACTGAAGGGACGGTCGATGTTTTCCAAATAGAGAATTTTATTGACGTTTTTCCCGTCAAAAACCACCAAATGGCCCGTATGACTGATAGCATATTCTTTCCCGTCTTTCGTTGCGAAGACATCGCGGAAACAATAGTTCCTGTCATTCATTAATCGTGTAGTGCGTAGCTGACCGTTTTGGAACCGGTGTGCGAAGATTTCACCATAGCTGCTGACAGTCAACACCTGATTATTCTTGATGGAGATATCAATGCGTGAGATACTGCCGTTATGGACGCTCCAGATGCGGCGACCTCCTGCCGACTGTGTCAGAGCCTGAAACACGGCGGGAGTATACAGGTCACCACCATAATTATTCGTATAGAGATAAGAGGCATAGGCCAGCATATTGCCCAACTCCTTATCACCAGTCTGATAGATAGAATATGACTGTGAACCAAGGGTACGGCCTAACGAGATATAATTCAGGGTGTCGGCCACCAGTTTCGCATGCTCGGCTTCCATACGCTGACGTTCAGCCATCTGATAGGCATCTATAGCTTCTTGGGCTGACTTTTCAGCAATGGCTTGTGCTTCGATGGCTTTCTTTCGCTCGCTCTCTGAGCGGAGTGTCATCTCCTGGGCTATCTCCGACTGGCGGATGGCCTCCTTACTGCGTTCCTCCGAGAGGGTCTGCTGACCGTAGGCTATCTCTTCCATCTGTTTGCTCACACGGCGGTCCACCTCCGACTGTTTCTCATGTTTTCGCAGTGCGTCTATCTCGGTTTCCAGTTCGCTGATTCGCTCGTCATTGCTACGACGCATGTAGAACGCTCCTACCACCGATACCAGTAGCAGCACACCCATGCACCCTATGATGATATTCTTCTTCACTGAACTTCTCTAACTTCTTTTCAGCACCAGCATCGTGATGTCGTCACTTTGTTCGGCACCATCTACAAATTCCTTAATCCCTGCCTTGACAGTTTCGACAATCTCCTGACTGCCTTTGCCAACCAGACCACTGAGGATATTGTCTAAGCGTTCTGTACCGAACTCCTCGTACGTCTTAGTCATTGCCTCAGTCACACCGTCGGTAAACATCACCAACGTGTCGCCATGTTCCAATTGCAGGGTATCTTCTTTGAAATCGATATTGTCAAAAGCCCCCACAATAGTGTTCTTCGGCGCCGGCAACTCTTCAATGGTACCGTTGGCACGCAACAGATGGGGCGGATTATGACCTGCGTTGCAATAGGTGACATGACCCGTCTTTGTGTTATAGATGGCATAGAACACGGTGAGGAACATGCAGTCCACAGAGTAGGACGCCAACAAACGGTTGGAATCCATCAGACACTCTGCCGCATTGTTACATTGCGAGCCTTTCGAACGGATCATCGTCCTGCTGACTGCCATGAACAAGGCAGCAGGAATACCCTTGCCACAGACGTCGGCAATGACCAAAGCAATGCGATCGTCGTCAATGCGGAAGAAATCGTAGAAGTCGCCACCGATGTCCTTTGCAGCCTCCATTGAGGCGTAGATATCCAACTTGTCACTGTCCTCAGGGAATGGCGGGAACACCTGCGGCAGGATGTACTGCTGGATTTCCCTGGCCGTAGTCAGGTCCTTCTTCAGCGACTCCAGCTGCGAATACGCCTTCTGCGACTCATGCACGAAGTTAATCTGTTCGATAGCCTTCTCAATCGTCCGGCTCAGATCTTCCATATCAATAGGTTTCGTGGCAAAGTCGAAGGCACCGTTGTTCATGGCCTGGCGGATGTTCTTCATGTCACCGTAGGCACTCACCATGATGACGCGCAGTGCAGGGTTGCGCATCTCGTTCACCTTGGCCAGCAACGTCAAGCCGTCCATTTCCGGCATATTGATGTCGCTAAGGATAATCTCAATATCTGGGTTGTTATACAGGATAGCGAGGGCCTCCAGTCCGTTGTGGGCAAAGAAGAACTCATACTCGCCACTGCGTATCTTGCGGCGGAAGTACTGTTTCATCAACAACTCCAACGGAGCCTCGTCATCAACACTCAAAATCTTTATTGTAGCCATATTTCTTTAGTATCTTAGGTACTTAACACTTAACCTGCCTGCAAAGATACAAATTTGTTAGCACAATACAAAACAAAAATCAAAAAAATGCTTTCACCTTCACCACCGGCGTATTCAGCTTTTTCAAAATTATTTTGGTCGTAACGATAATTAATACAACTACACTCACCCAGGTATTTACCATATCACAATAACAATAAGCGACAGAAAAGCGCAATCGTTAGGTCGTGTTACTGGCGATTTGCAATATCCTGACGGACATTCCGGTGCTCCTAAGGTGGAATTGTCTGTCATTGGCAAGATATAAGTATTACTTGCTGAATGGTATGACAACAACAAAATTTCATAAAGAACTTGTCGTTATCAAATCAAAGGAGAGAAAGGTAAGGAAGACAGTCAAATAGACCTAACAACCTAACCTAAGGGCTGAAACGTCTTTGTAGAAAGGGGTTGGAGGAGGTTAGGTCTAATTTCTAAATGAAATCATCTCCGACCCCAATTTTCGAAAACCATTTAAATAGGTACGCGCATGCACACGCTGTGTTTTTTTTAAAAATGGTTCCACCTTCCACGGACATGCCCAGAGTCCTTTGTTTAAAGGGGTTCTGGGCATTTTGCATGCGCGCGGACGTTTCACAATGCTTTCACAGAGATTCCACAGGGGCTGATACGACAACGGGAGTAGCTGATACGACAACGGGAGTAGCTGATACGACTGCAGGAACAGCTGTCTCGCCAAAAAACGCTGAGCGTTTTACAGAAAATGGTGAGCGCTTTTCAGAAAACGGTGAGCGTTTTTTTCTGGCTACAGCTATCTCGCTATTGGCTACAGCTAATACAAACAGGAGAACAGCTAATACAGCGACGGCTACAGCTATCCCACACGCAGGAACAGCTATCTCGCGTACCTATTTAATGTGTGAAAGGATTGTGAAACGTTCGTGGAACGTCGGGAATGCCCCCGCACGCCCGCGACCCCTTTATTTACTGGGGTTCTAGTAAATCTGTGAAAGGTGGAACCTTTTTTTCGAAAACCAGTTTTTGAAGAATCAAAGCGACAGGTCTTAATTCCCCAAATGCAGTTGTATTACAATACGAAAAGAGGGTGTGTCAAAATAGGCACATCCTCTTCTTCTATATATCCAGACTTTTTGTTCAAAAAATGCTCTTTGTTCACGAAAAATGAACACGTGCCGGATGTTGAACACGAAATCAGCCCCAAATTACCATTATTTCTTAGTAATTCCACCAACGACATCATCATTTTCGATGCTATGCTCGGTTTTCTTGACGTTGGCTTTAAGAGACCCGAAGCGCCAAGTGACGGAGAGACTGAACGAACGGGCACGATTCCAC
>Ga0247609_10001748_pt1 | contig 24784 bp, 22 predicted proteins | sample 172DNAGHGlowgp2_FD_193487 | JGI IMG/M metagenome (GOLD analysis project Ga0247609, IMG submission 193487) | Sheep rumen microbial communities from Palmerston North, Manawatu-Wanganui, New Zealand - 1728 DNA GHGlow gp2 | ecosystem: Host-associated > Mammals > Digestive system > Stomach > Rumen ...
TCTACCCAAGCACCCCTGACAAGGGGCGCTCGCTTCTTGTACTACTTCTGTCTATGTAAATCTTTCAAAGAACTCTTTCTCAGCCGACGCGCTGATTTCAGCGCGAAAGCGGATGCAAAGGTACGGCAAAAAACTATACCCGCCAAATATTTCAACGATTATTTTCAGCCCAAATGCAAAATTTTCCGCTTTCTTGACACAAATCAAGAAAAAGGCTCATTCATCGACCATATAAGCACGTATGATTCTTATATCCTTTAGCGGACGGTCATTAGAATCGGTTTCGGTTTTCATGATTTTCTCTACCACTTCCATGCCCTCTTTCACCTCACCGAACACTGTGTATTGTTTATCCAGATGAGGAGTTCCACCATATTTATAATAGGCGTCTCTTACATCAGCAGGAAACGTGACCGTTTCACCAGTATTTCTGATGATTCTCTCTTCCACATCATCCATCATGTTACCGTTATATCTTTTTCCCCATACGATATAGAACTGGCACATAGATGACTCCCGACGTGGATTCACGTCATCACCCTCACGTGCAGCAGCAATACATCCTTTCTTATGAAAGATTTTCGGGAAAAGGATTTCTGCCGGTATTTTGTATTTTTCGTAACTCCCATCTCCCAGCAGCTGTCCTTCAGCAGCATGTCTGCTCAGGCTATCACCCGTTTGGATCATGAAGCTTTCTATTACCCGGTGGAACAACAGGCCGTCGTAGAATCCCTCCCTCACCAATTTAACAAAATTATCACGGTGCAGAGGAGTCTCGTTATAGAGAGCTATACGGATACGTCCGCTATCCGTTTCTAAGACAGCTTCCTTTTGTTCCACAACTTCTTGTGCACTCGTCGGCAAAATACCACCAACATGAGCGACGATCAACATAGAAAGAGTCAGTAAGACTTTAATACGCTTCACCATTTTTTATTTCAGTTTTATCTATTTTCTTTTTATCAAGAGAATACCATGCGTAGGCGATATAGGCCAGCACAAACGGTATCAACAGGCTCACAACCGCCATTGTACGCAGTGTGAACTCGCTACTACAAGAGTTCGCTATTGTCAGGCTGCTTTGCAAGTCGGCATTTGAAGGATAATAAGCAGTATTATTCCATCCCGCTATAAGCAATAAGACCAAGACGGTGAGCACCACTCCGATTCCCGTCTGCCAGATTCCCTTGTTAAAGGTCTTACTCACAACCGTGCGGACGATGCCATATAGAACGAGGGCAACCCCCACCAGGAGAATGATCAGAAGATACCACATATCAAACAAATTATGTAAGTATTTCATAGGTTCCATCATGACCACGCCAGTGACAGGATCATACGCATACCCATCTTTCAAGAGGGTGCGTATCACAAAAGCCAAGAAGAAAATGAGGAAAGTAATAGTATTCCCCACAAGTTGCACAGTAGCCCTACTCTCTATCACCTCATCGCGTACATTATTTATATAATATAAGAGTCCTAAAACGCGAGCCAGGAACAGCAAAGCAAAGCCAAGAATTAGATTCCAAGGATCCAACAAGGCATCCAACCCATTGCTTGCATTCGCCCACTTACTAATGATCGGCTGCATGCCATCCGTCAGGTTTGCCTTCTCAATCAAGAAATTCGATCCATTGAAGAATGTTGCCACGGCTCCGCCTATCAGCAGCGGTCCGATGATACCATTCAGGACTAAACACCATTGAAATGTTTTCGGTCCGAGGAAATTCCCCAATTTGTTTTGGAATTCATAGCTCACTGCCTGTAGTACGAAAGAGAACAAGATAATCATCCACAGCCAATAAGCACCTCCGAAGCTTGTGCTGTAGAATAAAGGGAATGAAGCAAAGAAAGCCCCTCCGAAGGTAACCAGCGTAGTAAAGGTCAGTTCCCATTTCCTACCAGTACTGTTGATCAGCAGTCTTCGTTCCTCTGCTGTGTGTCCTAAGCTGAATATCAAGGAGTTTCCACCTTGTACAAACATCAGGAACACCAAGAGGGCTCCCAACAAAGATACCAAAAACCACCAATAATGTTGCAAGAAATCGTATGACATAATCATTCGTTTTGACAATTATACATTTTACAGATCATGACTGGACAGCATGTTCCGGTCCTTTTTTTATCTGTTTGAACATAATATTCAGTTCCACAGCAAGCATCGTTGTGAACAAGAATAGGAAAATAAAGAAGGTTAGTGCCACGGAGCCTGCTTTTATATCCGACACAGAAGCCCCCACCGGCAACATATCTTGGATAGTCCACGGCTGACGTCCGAACTCAGCCACGAGCCATCCGCTCTCACTGGCGATATAAGCCAGAGGCACCAAAGCGATTGCCACCACATAGTGCCATTTAGGCAGATTGGCGAGATCTTTCTTTCGCCAATCCATGAAGAGGATCACAGCAAAGAATAAGATGAAGAGACATCCCAATCCCACCATCAAGCGGAATGCCCAGAAGTTAATTGGGATATACGGCACCAGTTCGCTTTTGTCCTTGATGTATCCATAGCCAAAATACTTAAAATTATCAGAAATGATTCCAGCCTGTATTTTCGCGGTCTTTTCATCCCCAGCAGCTTTTGCCTTACGATATTCTGACAATGCCATGATGGCCTTCTTTCCGCTGGCAATCTTCTCATCTGCCGAAGGTTCCCTGGTCCCGTCAGGCTTCGTGTATCCGTTTATCAGATCATTCACCCCCGGCACATATCCATGAATATCGCGGGTAGCCATCAGGGAGAGAGCATAAGGCATGGCAATACGCAGAGGCGGCTCTTGTTCGGCAGTATAGTCAGGCTGTTGGAAAGGGTTCACCCAGGCCACCGCCGTCAGTCCCTGATCTATTCCACCATTGTAAAGAGCTTCCATTGCTGCCAGCTTCATCGGTTGTTTCTCGGCAACCTGTTCTCCAGAAATGTGTCCCGTTGCAGCAGCCAGGACTGAGGCCACCAGTCCGACGATCGCCCCGATGCGCATACTTTTTAATGCCATTTCCGTTTCACGTTTCTTCATCAGGTACCAGCAGCTCACCGCCACTACGAACACAGCACCGATGATCCATGCAGAGATCACCGTATGACAGAATTTCGTTACGGCAAATGGAGACAGGGCCACATCGAAGAATGAGACCATTTCGTTACGCACCGTATCAGGATTAAACTCGCATCCCACCGGGTATTGCATCCAAGCGTTAGCCACAAGAATCCACCAGGCAGAAATCGTTGCACCCAGTCCGGTAAGCCATGTAGAAGCCAAATGGAAGCCCCTCGAAACCTTGTTCCATCCAAAATACATCACAGCCACAAAAGTTGACTCCATGAAAAAGGCCACGATGCCCTCAATGGCAAGTGGTGCTCCAAAGATATCCCCGACGAACCATGAATAGTTGCTCCAGTTCGTACCAAATTCGAATTCGAGGATGATTCCCGTGGCAACACCCATAGCGAAGTTGATTCCGAACAGTTTCTGCCAGAACTTCGCTGTATCTTTCCAGAAGCGTTTCTTTGTACGGTAGTAGCATGTCTCCATGATGCCCATAATCACAGCCAGTCCCAGTGTCAGTGGGACAAACAGCCAGTGATAGATGGCTGTCAGGGCGAACTGCGCCCTTGACCAGTCAATCGTACCAGCACTGATTTCCAATAAATAGTTTGTCATAATTCAATAATATTTGATTCTCAAAGGAAAAGTAATCATTGTTTAATTTCCGTTACTCACTTTTTCAAACTGTTCCATCACGAAATCGGCCTCCCCTCCCCTTTCAGTATGCTGTTTCAGGAAGTTGGGGAAAAAGAACACTTTGAGGATAGCGAACATGATAAACAGCTTTATGGCAATGATTGCCCATAGCGTCTTACCCAGTTGCATGTGGCGGAAGCCATCATAATAGAGGTCGAATATTCTATAGAAAAATCCGTTCTTCTTCATGGTCGTTTGCTTGAATGCACAAATATACAAATAATTTTTGAATCCACAAATACTTTGACAAGAAAAACAACAAATCGATTTGAATTCTACGAAAAAAGTTTTTGATCCAGCACTAATTAATACACAAATTGACTCAGAATCAAGTTTTTCATGGAATTGCTACCATGCTACCACTTTCGTTTGTAAATAACTTTATATCTACATCTTACAAATGGCATTAATATGGTAGAATTTCATGAAAAACTATTATGTGCGAAATCTCGTGTCCCCAAGTTCATAACACGCAGCAGTAATTGTTCATTTTTGATACCCAAACTCCACCAATGCAAACTCTTGCATCAGTTCAAATAGCTGAAAAGGAGAGTGAAGATATAAAGCATCCGCAAAACTTATATATTATATTTCAATAGTTTTGGAAAAGGCCCCAAAGGACATGTCCAACCTGTTCGCGCCCACACTTGTTTTCTGGCAAAAAAAAACACAAAAACATTTTGAACATTCACATCTTTTATTTATCTTTGCATTGACTTAGTCAGTTCCACAAGGGACGGGGTGGGTCAAAGACATCGATGGAATGAATAATCGCCATTTGTAAGGCGGTTTTCAAAAAGGCGTTTACGAACGTTACTATTCTGTGTTCTCAAACTTCGCAACTTTGAATCGTATCACAGAGGTAATGCAACGGAACGTCTGCGTAGGGTGTATTATATCTCGAGGATTCTACTATGTTTTATGCATGGGGATTCAATTGTATATAATATCCTTGGCGTGGGCTGGCTGCGTTGCTTATCCTTGATACGGGGCAATGCGAAGGCCTGAGAACAGGGATAGGTGAAAGTAGAAACTCCCATGCCTTTTTATTTCCATTTATTAATTCATCTTTTAAAAGCTAAATTCGGGAGTTTAGGAGGCATTTGTTATATGTAATGTTGACAGAAGGATTGCATTTTGCAAACAGATATGAACTCATTCATTTGTTAGGAAGAGGTGGTTTTTCCGAGGTTTGGTTAGCAATTGATACAAAGACAAACATTCAGGTCGCAGTGAAGGTTTATGCTCCTGGAACAGGTCTTGACGATGCTGGCATACAACTATTCACCCAAGAGTTTTCTCTTGTGTTTGACATGATTCATTCAAACTTACTCTGCCCTACCTATTATGATTGTTGGGACAGGATGCCCTTTCTTATTCTCCCATATTGTAAAAACGGGTCAACATTAAAATATACCACAACCGAACAAAATTTGCCTGAAAAGGAATGTTGGAAGATGTTGCATGATGTGGCAGCTGGTCTTGCGTACCTTCATGGAAAAACGCCTTCCGTTATTCATCAGGATATTAAGCCTGATAACATCTTAATAAACGACGAAGGCAATTATATGATAACAGACTTTGGCATTAGTGCCAGAGTAAGAAGTACCATACATGCCAACAAGGCGGCTGAACAAAGCGGAGGAACTATGGCTTATATGGGACCAGAACGGTTTAGTTCAAGACCCAAACCAGTGATGGCAAGCGACATATGGTCATTAGGTGCGATGATGTTTGAAATTATGACGAAAGGCAATCCTCCTTTTGGCCATCAACTTGGTGGAGTATTACAAAAAAACGGTGCTGAAATTCCTATTATTGAGGAGAGCTATTCTCAGGAGCTAAAGAATATCATATATAGATGTCTTGCACTAGAAACATGGGAGAGGCCAACAGCCAAAGAGATTGAAGAACTGGCCTACAATCATTTACATGGCATCACTTCCGTCCTTAAAGATGTGAATGAAACAGCCACAAAAGAAAAAACAAATGAGATAAAAGATGTAAAAGGAGAAAAGGAAAAAGACAATTTCACCAAGGAGAAAAAGGTAAAAGGGAATGATCATATATATAAAAACAAGTGGTTTATTATGGTTTCAGCAGTTTTACTTTTGGGTATTATAATACTTCTGTGTACGCCGAAAAAAGCCGACCCTGTTGTTACAGAGCAAACTGCAAAGGAATCCGTTGATTTTGATTCAGTCATGCAAATTAAGATTGCCGAGGCTCTTCAGCTAAAGCATGAAGCAGATACTTTTCTACTACAGCATCCAGATGACAAATATGACATCAAATACAAATTGGTGGAACAGATCTATATAGATGCCCTAAACTTTCTGAACAAAGAAGACAATAAGGGGGTAGGATATTCATCCGAGACCTTTAACAATATTCAAAAGATTAATAAAGAGATCGTGTTATCCCTTTCTAATATTTACAAGGAAATGGAAACAACGGCACACTCACTACGAGAAGCAGGAATTCCAGATGCAGCAGAAGAATTTGAAAAAAGAACAAGAACAATTCAACCATATATTAATCTAAATCCACAATCGAAATGAATAGTTGTCTCAAAACTGTTTTAATGATAATATTATGTATCTTCTTGTCAGATGATGCCTTTTCACAAAGTGCCTCCGCATATTTTAAAAGCGGGGTCAAACATTTAAGTACAGCAAGATCATATAAGAATAAAGGAAAGACTCAATTATCGATAAAAGAATATGATGAGGCTATAAAAGACTTTGGGACATCCAAAGTCATAGACAAAAGTGCCAAAAACTTAAAAAAATGCAATGCGCAAATTGCTCTATGTAAAAGAGAACGCCCCAAAAAAACACACGATTCAAATTCTAATGATAATGACGGGTTAAACGTCATAGTAGATCGTCTTGCCATCGAGCCTCACCAACTCCTTTTTGAAGCAAAACCGTTAAAAAGTCAGGACGTAAAAGTTGAATCGTCTTCTAAGGATTGGTTTGTTAGTAAAAGCCCCATGGATAGTGCATGGTGTCGAACAGGGAAGGAAGAAAATGGAAGAGTCCTAACAACCATTTGTTTGAATAACAATAGTACTTTAGAAAGGACAGCAAAGCTTACCATCACTATGAAAAGTAAAACCGCTCTTCTTGTTATTAAGCAAAAAGGGAAAGATGTCGAATTAGCAGCAGAAAGTCCATTTGTAAATGTCAAGAAAAAAGGGGGGCAAAAAGTCGTATATATAGGATGTAATTCAGATTCTTTATACTCTGATGGAAACAACTGGACTGTTGTAAAAATGCCTGTATGGTGCAAACGCTCCTATGGAAATAGTCCAGACACTTCTTCCGGACAAAAATGGATAAAGTCATTGCCTTCTGATAATGAATATAAAAATATCAGTGATTCAAAACAACCAAATTCTTACAAGCTTGTTTTTGACATTGAGAAAATAGACAAATCAGACCCCGACTATAAGAAGGGGCGTACAGGAGACATAGTTCTACGGAGTCAATCCAAAGAATATGTAATAAGAATAGATCAAAAGTAAAACGTTTAACTAAAATAATGAATATGAGATGTACTAATTGTGGATGGCCCAACAAACCAGGTGCCATGGAATGTGAGAAGTGTCACGCCCCCTTAGGTGTTGATCAAGAAGATGATATAAGATTTCAGCCCAAAACTCAAGATCCTCCACTCACTGCAAACCTAAATAAGACAGTATTGGAATCAGAAATATTTGGTGAAAATAATCAACTGAAGCATGAAGATACATTGCAGTGTCCTAAGTGTGGATATCCTATGAGAGCTGGCTCACAGAAATGTCCTAATTGCAACTTTAGGGTAAGGACTGAATCTCCGACAATAAACTCTGAAAAGAACTTCAATGAGCCCAAACGTCCCATCATCCAACATTCTGCTGTGGGGGGTACCGTGAATCCTTATTTAATGATGGATTATGAACCTACTCCTTCTTTCACTTTAAGACCCATACAGAAGGCGAATGAGCGCAAATCTTTGGATACTAAAGAAATGCAAGGTAAAGAAATCATATTGACCCGTGATAATACAGAGCCAGACAACCCATTTATTACTTCCAAAGAACAAGCCATAGTCACATATAATGATGGCAAATGGTTCATAGAAGACCATAGTGAGCAAAAAACCACATTTGTACAAGCATCTCATAAAATAGAGTTGCATGATGGCGACAGTATTTTATTGGGTAACAGATTATTTGAGTTTCACAAGCAAGACTGACCATGGATTTAGCTCAACGCTGCAATTTTGAGATTGGCGACTACGTTGATTCAAGATACAGAATTGAAAGGATACTGGGGGAGGGTACTTTCGGTATTGTGTATTCTGTTTTGGATAACGAAGGGGAGCGCTATGCCTTAAAATTACTTCGACTTTGGGAAGTTCATCCAGAAATAAGGAATCCCCTACTAAAGCGCTTTGACATGGAATTTGATACTGGACGTATTGATAGTAACTATCTTGTTCATTCGCTAGGTCATGGCTATGCCATGGGAAACCCTTATATTTTAATGGAATATTGTGATGGTGGTGATTTGATTTCAATTGCCATGAAAGAGGAACTGAATCTTTTTGATGTAGCCACATGTGTTCTTTACGGACTGAGGGATCTTCATCAACGTGGAAAAGTTCACCGTGATTTAAAACCTGAAAATGTCTTACGGAAACATGATGGCACTTATGCGTTGACAGATTTTGGGATATCAGGAGACAGGAATAAACGAATGACAGAGCGGAACATATTAGGCAAGCCTAAACAAATATTTGGCACATACGCCTATATGCCACCAGAACAATCTAATCCCCGCAAGGATGCCACTGTGCTACCGACAACAGATATTTATTCGTTTGGGGTCATGATGTATCAATTGATAACGGGTGAACTTCCTTTCGGGAAATTAGAAGGCGAAAGTGACTTAGTAAGATATCTTAAGCACGGAAAAAATGGAGAGTGGAATAAAAAAAGACTATTGCATATTGATGGAGGAAAAGAATGGGAAGAACTCATTGAAGGATGTCTTTACCCCGATTTTCACAAGAGGCTACAAACTGTCGAAGACGTTCTTAGGCTCGTTCCACAAAGTAGTAATAGTTCAAAAACAGACCTACCCAGATTAGATTACAAAACAAAAATAGTAAAAGGGATTTTGCTTCGAGTTATGCAAGGAGATGACTATGGAAAAGTTTATTATCTCGATGATATGCTTGGAGACAAAAAGTCTATTCTTACTTTGGGAAGAAAGGAATGGTTCACAAGTAACGATATTGAAATATCAGAGGAGGGATGCAGTTACATCTCCCGAAATCACTGTACTTTTGAACTGGATTATGACTTCGGATGCTGGGTTGTCAGGGATGGTCAATGGAATCCAAATGGTTCAGGAGGATGGAAACGTTCAACAAATGGTACATACGTAAACTCAACAGAGGTAACAGCCTCCGGTTTTTGCTTTTTTCCAGGAGACATTATTTCTGTTGGTGACACAAAATTACGCGCTGAAGCATATTAACATTTTAAAAAATTAAATATATGGCACAACCTACAAAACCTTACAAGAACACTTTCTCTGGCTCTGTTGGAGCCGGAGTGGGTTCACTCTTTAATCCCAATAAGCGCAGGTATTATATACTTGAGCATAAAGTAAGCAGCAAATATCATAAAGCTGGAAGCACTCAAGAGATTATTGTTGACCAAATAGAAATCGGCCGAGACTCGCGCTGCCAAGTACGCTTTGATGAAAGTTTTAGAACAGTCTCTCGTCATCATGCTGCTATCGTAAAAGATGGTGACAATTGGAAACTTGTTCAAATATCTCAAAACAACTCCACATTGTTAAATGGACATCCTGTTAAAACAGAATGGTATTTGCAGAATGGAGATGAAATACAGCTCTCAATAAATGGCCCGAAATTAGGATTTATTATTCCTACGGGTAATAAAGCGACGGTAGGTAGTATTGGAATGACAAAGCGATTAAGCCTTTTCCGACAACAGGCTTTAAGGCCTTACAAAAGGGCTATCGTAGCTCTCGCCAGTCTGCTTGTATTAATAACCGCTGGATTAGGTGCGTGGAATATCATGTTACAAAATGATCTTAAAGCACAAAGCAAGTCACTCGCAGATCAAATCATTTTGGCAAAGGGTAACAAAGCAAAAACAGATTCTTTGAATAATGAACTGATTAAAGCCAACAAGAAAATCTCTGACCAAGATAGACTCATCAAAAATATCAAACCAGTCACACACGTGACAAGGGTCACGAAAGTAGTTAATCCTAGCAGTTCATCATCTTCTTCTGATGCTATAGATATAAGTAAACACTTCAAAAATGTCTATTATGTATGGTGTGAATTAATTTACAATGGTGAAGTCCTGAAAGATATAGGATGGAGTGGAACAGGCTTCTTGCTTAATAATGGATGTTTTGTTACTGCACAGCATATGATTCACGTAGATCAGATCGATTTTGTGAAAGTAAAGGACCCAAATGATCCAAACAAAACAAAAGTCATTCCTGATCCTGGAAGTGTTAACAATCTTATTAACGCACTTTATTACGCTGGCAAGATAAAGGTTCGAATGTCCTGTTTTTCCACCGCAGATGAATTTCAATTAGATTATTCTTACAGCAGCATGCCTTTTGCTTTAGGACAATCAAAACTGGTAGAAATACCTTATGTAGATGAAAAGGGAGCAAGTTGGGTTCTTAAGACTCACCCTAATTATGGAGGTGGTGACTGGGCATACGTAAAACGAGGTAAAAGTGGCGAGTTACCTTTTGACGGTGCATTCTCTACAAATCTACCTGTTCAGACAAAACTATCTGTGGTAGGATTTCCTGCAGGTCAAGGTGCTACGGTAGGAGGAAAGGTTTCACCGATTGTATCTCAAGCAGTGACCTCACGCCAGGGGCTTGAGAATAACGGAACAATCAAAACTTCTAATGATAACTCAGATCACGGGAACTCTGGTGGCCCTGTATTTGCAGTAAAAGATAAGAAATATGTAGTTATAGGCATTCTTTCTGGTGCAAACCCAGGACAGGAATCCATGAAGGGTAGGGTTATACCTATTGGTGCAGCATTTAAATAATCTATAGTTATGAAAAGAATATCATTATTACTGTTATGGGGATTTTTTATCCAAGTCACATTTGCTCAGTTCCCTTTAGGAAAGAGCGCTGGACAAGAAATTACTGAAAAAGCCTTAAAAGGTTCTATTTTCATTGTGAAACAAGCCTACCAGTTAAAAGACAAGAAGAGCGGTGATCTTTTTGGAAAGAACGGTAAGGAAGAATTCGGTGCAGCTTATTCTTATGCTGTTCTTACAGTTCTCGGTGGCTATGCACCAACTAATATCTTTACGCCATGGGAGAATGATAAAGCTTTTGACGAGTACAAGGAGAAATACGAACCCGTGAACGCAAATACTTGGCTCCGGAGTTTGGAGCACAAGGCTGTTTATAACAAAATAAGCATAAGTGAACCAGAAAGTAACGAAGGCTTTTCTTTATTCAACATAAGCGACACTTTGCAAAACCAAAGATTAGGGATTGATGGTCAAACAGGTGAGAAAGATGGATGGATGGTATGGCTTACTTCTTCTGAGTCATTACAGGAATCAGAGTCAACAGCCGTGACGGTACTTCCCATCAACAAAAAAATCACGATAAACGAAAAAGACAAATTATACGACATAGATCCACCCACTAAGACTGGTCACATCTTAGGTGGTTTGTACGTCTGTCCTACATATAAGGGGGGAGGTCATGTTGAGTACCTGCTTGTAGGTTTTGCAGTGCAGAAAGATAATAAATGGCAGATGTATGTGCCTTTTATAGGTATGAAAGCAGAAAGTGTGAAATGTGCACCGGCTACAACAGAATCATTAGAAGAAAACAATGGTCTAACACCTATCAACAAGAACAAATCTGAATCCAAAAAGAAAAGGGGAAAAAAGACTAAAAAGCAATGAGCATGAAATTCAAAATAGCCGCAAAAACGGATATTGGATTAGTCAGGCAGAATAATGAGGATAACTTTCAAGCTTCTGCTGACTTGTCAAAAGACTCCATGCAATGGATAAACAACCAGGAGTGCAACCTTGGCGACAAGGGAGCACTACTGGTTGTTGCTGATGGAATGGGGGGAATGAATGCAGGCGAGGTAGCATCGGAAGTCGCCATCAATACCGTTCGTGACTGTTTTTCTCCTGAAAAATTGACAAGAGAAGTCATTAAGGATGATAAATCTATTGAGGAATACATGAATCAGGTGATTGTTGATGCCGATAGTAATATTAAGAAAGTTGCAAAAGAACGCCCTGAGACTAAAGGAATGGGAACTACCATTGTAATTGCATGGTTAATCAATCAACGGCTTTATGTTTCTTGGTGCGGTGACAGCAGAGCATATATATATAATAAGGTGTCTGGCCTTCAACAGATTACAAAAGATCATTCTTATGTTCAAACCTTAGTAGATAAGGGGGTACTTACAAAAGAAGAAGCCTTTGATTTCCCCGAAAGCAATATCATTACACGCTCTCTTAGCGACAGTAGTTCTAAAGCTAAGCCCGAATGTTTGGAAGAGCCTTATCTCTTATGTAACGATGATATCGTTCTATTATGTACCGACGGGCTTAGCGGCATGATCCGTGATTCAGAAATAGCAAATATTATCTCAGAAAACACTTCAGACATGGGTCAATGTGTGGACAAATTGGTAAATGGGGCTCTTGACGCTGCTGGCGCAGACAATGTTACTTTATGTGTCTGCCATATTTTATCAGGGGCATCTGTCAAGAAGCCAATAATAGAACAACCCACACACTCTGAAAATAGTGGAGTGTCGGAAGAGGGAAAAAGCCCCAACAAAAAAAAGCCGTGGATAATTGCTATCATCTTGTTCATTCTTATTGCAGGAGGTTATTATTACTATGTAAACCAAACTCCTGCTAAACCTACTATTCTATTACAAGACAGTAATGTAAAAAAACACATAAAGAAAGATTCAGTAAAGGCAGAAATAACGAAAGGGAAAAAGAAATCAACTAAAGATGGACAAACAAAGGATATAAAAAAAACAAAACCAGAAATAGGAAAAGCCTCAGAAAAAGAGCATAAGAAAGTCGTAAAAGAAGACGATAAAAAGAAAAATGAGAAAAGGGAAGATGAAAATACAAAGGAAATTATAAACAAGGATGTTCCTTCAGAAAACACAGAACAAAAAGATGAACAAGACAAGCTCACCCCAATAAAAAAAGAGCAAAAAGAGATGCATATAGACAATACTGGTAAGATAACCATCAGATAAAATATTGCGTAAGGCTTACCAAAACCAGTACGGATACATTGCACTGTAGTATGACCAGTACGTACTACAGCGCTTTGGGTCCATACGATAGTATAATCAGATTTGTATAGTCCAAACAAATAAAGGAGTTTTCGATTCTTTCTGACATTTGCCTCTAAAGGAACAATCATACAAGTTTCATTGGTATCCCCTAAATCCCTATCTTAATATTGTTCTATTTTTCCTCAAAAATATTAAAAATCAAGGATTGCGTGGTATTAACGAAGTCTTTTTCTTTGTTGTTTAACCAAAATAGACTAATTTTGCAATCGTTTATTTTACACTCAATAGAGACAGAATGGAAAAAAAGATTTGGATACCGATTGTCCTTGTCGCGTTGCTGCTTTTGGGCGGCATTGCCTACTTGTACGTAAGTCTTGACGAGCAGAAGAAAGTGAATCAAGACATGCAGGAGTTGGCAGAGCTTGACAAGAAGGAGATGCAGAATGAATACGAGAAGTTCGCCCAGCAATACAGCGAAATGAAGACACAGATCAACAACGACTCCATTGTGGAACAGCTTACCCAAGAGCAGCTGAAGACGCAGAAGTTATTAGAGGAGTTGCGCAATGTTCGTGCCACTGATGCCCGTGAGATCACGCGTTTGAAGAAAGAGCTGGCCACCTGTCGTGCCGTCATCCGCAGCTATGTCTTAGAGATCGATTCACTGAACCGCCTGAACCAGAATCTAACGGCAGAGAACACCCGTGTGAAGGGACAGTACGAAGAAGCCACCCGCCGTATTGAGAGTCTGAATACTGAAAAGTCATCCCTTTCAGAGAAAGTAGCCATTGCCGCCCAGCTTGATGCCGTAGGAATCTCGTTGTCATTGAACGACAAGAAAGGCAAGAACACGAAGAAGATCGAGAAGGCCAAGAATCTGCAGGTGAACTTCAGTATTGCCAAGAATGTGACAGCCTCCAATGGTGTAAAAACGCTGTATGTACGTATCCAGACCCCCAATGGACAGACCCTTACCAACGGTGGCACCTTCACCTATGAGAACCGTTCGCTGCAGTACTCCATGAAGAAACAGGTGGAATACACGGGTAATGAGACTCCAGTATCCATGTTCTGGAATATCAGTGAGTTCCTTAGTGAGGGCACTTACAAGGTGAGCATTTTCGCCGACGGACACCTGATTGGTTCACGGAGTTTCACCTTCGGATAGTCAGCTGCACAATTTATGGAACGAAGAAAGATGGAATGATGAAAACGTTTTATTTCTTAAGACATTACGCATTAGGAATTCTGTTAGTGGGGTTACCCGTGGGCGTGCAGGCTCAGCGGGTGCTTTCACTTGACAGCTGTCGTGCGATGGCACTGCGTAACAACAAACAGCTCAGTGTGGCACGCATGAAACAAGATGTGGCAGCCAACACCCGAAAGGCCGCCCGCACCAAGTATCTGCCCAAGGTGGATGTCATCGGCGGTTATGAGTTGATGAGCAAAGAGATCTCGTTGCTGAATGATGACCAAAAGACAGCATTGAATCATTTAGGAACCACCGTGAGCACGAAAGTAGGCAGTAAGATGCCCGAGACGCTGACTGGTCTTGCCCAGCAAGGTTTGATCACTCCTCAGCAAGCCCAGGCCATCGGGCAGATAGCCAATCAATATGTCGGTCCTATGGCTGAGGCACTGAATGGTGTAGGTTCAGAGATCCGTCAGGCTTTCCGCACCAACAACCGCAACATGATGGGAGCCTCAGTTTTTGTACGCCAGCCTCTCTATATGGGTGGTGCCATCACCGCCGCTAACAAGATTGCTGAGCTGACGGAACAGCTTTCAGCAGAGTCAACGAAAGGAACCATCCAGAACACCTTATATAATATAGACCAAACCTATTGGTTGGTTGTGTCACTCCATCAGAAGAACAGACTTGCCAACAGTTTCTTGCAGTTAGTACAGAAATTAGACAGTGACGTAAACAAGATGATCCGAGAAGGCGTAGCCACAAAGGCAGATGGTCTGAAAGTCAGTGTAAAGGTGAATGAGGCAGAGATGGCTGTCACCCAAGCCGATGACGGTCTCACCTTAGCCAAGATGCTGCTTTGCCAACAATGCGGTCTGCCCATCAACAGTCAGATTACCCTTGAGGATGAGGACAAGACGGAGTTAGCCGCTATCACCGATGATGTCCAGGGAGATATCCACACAGCCCTTACCAACCGTCACGAGTTGGAGATGTTGGAACGGGCCGTTGATATCAGCAAAGAATCAACCCGTCTGATCCGTGCTGCCTACCTGCCCCAGATTGCCCTTACAGGTGGTTACCTGATCACCAACCCCAATGTCTATAACGGCTTCGAGAAGAAATTCTCCGGTGTGTGGAACATTGGTGTGATGGTACGTGTCCCCGTCTGGAGTTGGCAAGAAGGTGCTTACAAGATCAGGGCGAGCAAGACAGCCACCAGCATCGCCAATATGGAATTGGCCGAAGCCAGCGAAATGATTGAGTTACAAGTGAACCAAAGTCAGTTCAAAGTAAAGGAGGCCAATAAAAAATACAGTATGACTCTGAAGAATGTGGAGAAAGCCGATGAGAACCTGCGCTGTGCGAACTTAGGCTTTGCCGAAGGAGTGATGACCGCCACAGATGTGATGGAGGCACAGACCGCTTGGCTTCAGGCACAGACCCAGAAGATTGATGCAGAGATTGACCTTCGCCTCACACAGGTTGGTCTCAAGAAAGCGTTGGGAGTACTTCAATAAAAGATGAAGGTCGAAGGTAATCATAAAGTTCATAGTTCAAAGTTCATAGTTCAAAGTTCATAGTTCATAGTTTAAAGATCAAAATAAAGATATGTCAGCAAAACAACAACATAATAACATTCTGCTTGCCATTATAGGTTTTATAGCAGTAGTAGCCATCGTTGCCCTCATTGGTTTCTTTACCCTTGACCGTACCACCGATGAGATACAAGGTGAGGTGGAAGTGTCTGAATACCGAGTGTCCAGTAAGGTACCCGGTCGTATTCTGGAGCTACGTGTCCAAGAAGGCGATTTCGTTCATGTAGGTGACACGCTGGCTATTTTGGATGCGCCGGAAGTAGAAGCTAAGAAGACCCAGGCGCAAAGTGCTGAGGATGCAGCATCGGCCATGAGTGAGATGGCCCAGCGCGGTGCCCGCAAGCAACAGGTACAGGCAGCCTATCAGTTATGGCAGCAAGCCAAGGCAGCTGCCGATGTGACCAAGAAAAGCTACGAGCGTGTGCAGCGCCTTTTCGATGAAGGTGTGCTGACAGCCCAGAAGCGCGATGAGGTCTTTGCCCAATACAAAGCCAGTGAGGCACAGGAGAAAGCCGCCAAGAGTCAGTATGACATGGCCGTGGAAGGTGCCCGTGCCGAGGAGAAGGCCGCTGCCGCAGCCCAGGTGAAGCGTGCCCGTGGTGCCGTTGCCGAAGTCAACTCCTACATCCACGAGACCGTTCAGGTGGCAACCGTGGAGGGAGAGGTGAGCGATGTCTATCCCAAGGAAGGAGAACTTGTTGGCACTGGATCCCCCATCATGAGCATCGCCATGATGAACGACATGTGGGGAACGTTCAATGTGCGTGAAGATCAGTTGAACGGCATGACTGTAGGTACGGTGTTCACAGCCTTTAGTCCTGCCTTCAAGAAGGAACTGAAGATGAAGGTATATTACGTGAAGGACCAAGGATCCTACGCAGTGTGGAAAGCCACCAAGGCCAATGGTCAGTACGACCTGAAGACTTTCGAGGTGAAGGCACGTCCGGTGGAGAAGTTTGAAGGACTGCGCCCGGGGATGTCGCTCATCATCAAGGATGTCAAAAGCGAATAACAGATCTGAGAGTAGGAACACGAAGGAGCAACGAAGGTGAGATTTGCCGAGTTTATCAACAGAATACACAGTATAGCCCGCCGTGAGTGTGGCATACTGGTCTCCAACCCTATCTATGTGTTTTGCATGGTGGTGTTCCCTATTGTCGTGATTCTGTTCTTCACCAGCATCATGGACGACGGGCAGCCAGTGGAGATGCCTGTAGGTGTGGTGGATCTTGACAACAGTACCACTTCTCGCAGTCTGATCCGCAAGTTAGATGCTTTTCAGACCAGTAAGGTCGTTGCCCACTACCCCAGTATGAACGAGGCCCGCCATGCCATCCAGCAAAACGAGATCTATGCTTTTCTCTACATCCCCAAGGGAACGGCCAGTAGTCTTCTCTCTTCCCGTCAGCCCAAGATCTCGTTCTACTATAGCAGTACGTCGATCACCACGGGAGCCCTTCTTTACCGTGACCTGAAGACCATCAGCACACTGGGTTCCGCGGCAGTAGGACAGGCCACCATGCGTGCCAAGGGATATACACCCGAGCAGATCAGAACCTTCCTGCAGCCTATCGTTATCGACCTGCACCCCGTGAATAACCCGTGGATCAACTACAATGTATATCTCAGCACGATGCTCATCCCCGGTATCCTGATGCTCTTCATCTTCCTCATCACGGCTTACTCCATCGGTACGGAGCTGAAGTTCAAGCGTTCACGACAGCTTATGAAATTAGCAGGCAATGATATCTATGTGGCCCTGATGGGCAAGTTGCTCCCCCATACCCTCATCTTCCTTTGTATCATGTACGGGTTCATGTGGTATGTGTTCGGTCATCTGTCATTTCCCCATCAAGGTAGTGTATGGATGCTGTTACTGTTAGGATTTCTTGCCGTCCTGTCATCGCAATGTTTCGGGGTGTTCGCCTTCGGCCTGATGCCCTCGCTCCGTATGTCGATGAGTATCTGCGCGCTATGGGCTGTGCTGAGTTTCACCACGAGCGGCTTCACCTTTCCTGTATCTGCCATGGACGGAGCCATCCAGACCTTGGCTCAGCTGTTTCCCTTGCGCCATTACTACATGATCTACCAGATGTGCCTGTTCAATGGCTATCCCTGGTATATAGCCTGGTTCAACTTCATGGCATTAGACATTTTCATCTGTCTGCCCCTCTTTGTGATGCCGACCATCAAGAAGGCGATGCTGGAGTATGTGTATATACCATAAGCCCAACCAAAGGGGAGCCCACCCCGACCAAAGGGGAGCCCACCCCAACCCTCCCAAAGGGAGGGAGAAAGGACAGGTGATTGGTTATTCGCAGCGAGAGAAATAAATAGATTCGTCTAATTCGTCTGATTCGTAGAGTAAATAGTGACAGATTCGTCTGATTCGACTAATTCGCAGAGTGAAAAGTAACAGATTCGACTAATTCGTCTGATTCGTAGAGTGAAAAGTGACAGATTCGACTAATTCGTCTAATTCGTAGAGTAAGAAGTAACAGATTCGTCTAATTCGTAGCGTGAGAAGTAAATAGATATGGAACAGAACAAAAGTTTTTGGAGACAGGTGAGTGAGGGCATTCATGATGCCTGTTACATCTGGGCAAAGGAGATGAAGACCACCATCAAAGACGAGGGTGTGCTGATTTTCTTTATCCTCGTTCCAATCTTCTATCCCCTTCTCTACTCCTGGGCGTATAACAACGAGGTGGTGCGAGAGGTTCCCGTGGCCATTGTCGATATGAGTCATTCGCAGCTCAGCAGGCAGTTTATTCGCGAATACAATGCCTCCCCCGATGTAGAGGTGGCCTATAAGTGCAACGACATGGACGAGGCCAAGGACTTGGTACAGAAGCAGATAGTGAGTGGTATCGTGTTGATTCCCGAAGACTTCGCCCAGCGTCTGAACCGCATGGAGCAGTCGAGCATCAGCGTCTATTGCGACATGAGTCTGATGCTCACCTATAAAGCGATATACCAGACAGCCCAGACGATTGCCACCGACCTCAACGAAAAGATCCAGATCTCCCTCAGTGGGAACACCACCGATCGTGAAGACCAGATCACCACACAGCCCTTGGCTTTCGATGAAGTTCAGATTTTCAACCCTGCAGGCGGATATGGCAGTTTCATCATCCCTGCCGTGCTGATGCTGATTATCCAACAGACACTGGTATTAGGCATCGGCCTCTCGGCAGGAACGGCACGTGAGAACAACCGCTATCAGGATCTCGTTCCTATCAGCCGGCACTACAACGGTCTGTTCCGTATTGTCATCGGAAAGACGATGTGTTACTTCATGATCTACGTAGTGATGACAGCCTATCTCACGCTGTTCATCCCCAAGTTATTCCATTTCACGTCCTTGTTCCGTGTAACGGATCTCATCGGTTTGATGTTCCCCTATCTGTTGGCGTGCATCTTCTTCGGAATGTTCGTCAGCTGCATCGTGCGTTATCGGGAGAATGTGATGCTGTTGGTGGTGTTCGTCACCGTTCCCCTTCTGTTCCTCAGTGGTGTGTCATGGCCTCAGAGCAACATCCCCGGCTATTGGCAGGGTATCTCCTGGCTCTTCCCCAGCACCTTCGGCATCAGAGCCTTTGTCCGTCTGAACAGTATGGGAGCCACCTTACAGGACATCCGTGTGGAATACGAGGCACTCTGGGTTCAAGTGGTTGTCTATTTCTTTGCCACCTGTGCCGTCTATCGCTATCAGATCATCCACACCCGCCATCGTGCCCTGGAACGGTTAGAGCACATGAAAGGTATGGCCATTGCGGCAAAAGGACACAGAAAAAAGAGTGAATGAGACATTCACTCTTTGAGGTCAGCATCTTCGCCCTTACAGGAAATACTATTTCACCCCCACAATCCGTGTGGCTGCCTGTTCCCTGTTTCTTCTGTTCGTGACGGTCACCACAGCCTGCGCCAAGTTGATGAAGGCCACACCTGTCATCGTCTCACTGCTCAGGGCTGCAGGTTTTCCTTGGTCTCCACTCTCACAGATACTCTGTACGATAGGAATCTGCGCCAGAAGTGGGACTTTCAGTTCTTCCGCAAGTTTCTTACATCCCTCCTTGCCGAATAGGAAATATTTATTCTCCGGTAGTTCGGCGGGGGTGAACCATGCCATGTTTTCTATAAGACCGAGAATCGGCACATTCACTTTCTCGTTACGGTACATATCCACACCTTTTCGGGCATCGGCCAGAGCCACCTGCTGCGGGGTGCTGACGATCACAGCCCCCGTTATGGCCAACGTCTGTAATAAGGTAAGATGGATGTCTGATGTACCCGGTGGCGTATCAAGGATGAAATAGTCAAGCTCACCCCAGTTGGCATCGGCAATCAGCTGTTTCAGGGCGTTCGTAGCCATTCCCCCACGCCACAACGTGGCCGTTTTGGGATCCACGAAGAAGCCGATGCTCAACAGCTTCACACCATATTTCTCGATGGGCTCGATCAGGTCGCGGCCATCCACATGGACAGCGTAAGGACGTGCATCCTCCACACCGAACATCTTCGGCATCGAAGGACCGAAAATATCCGTGTCGAGCAGTCCTACCTTGTATCCCAGACGGGCCAGGGCAATAGCGAGATTAGCAGAAACGGTGCTCTTGCCCACACCTCCCTTGCCACTGCTCACAGCAATGATATTCTTGACACCAGGCAGCATGGCCCCCACCTCTGGACGGGGTTTGGACTTGAACTCCGTGATGATTTCCACTTCAACGTCATTAGAGGAATCTGTTTCCTCCGACTCCTCGAATACTCTCTTACAGTGATACTTGATGGCCGCCTCGGCCGATTTCACGGTAGATTTCAGGAAGGGATCAGTGTCACGGGGGAACTCCAGCACCACCTTCACTTTCCACGGTTCACCTGTTTTCTGAGGAGCTGCCACCGCTGGGGTGTCAGTCACCATACCACTCTCTACGAGATTCTTTTTCGTGCCGGCATACGTCACGGTAGCCAGCGCATCCATAATCAATTTGGGATATAACACCATCTCTTTTGTTTTTGAGCACAAAATTACGAAAAGTCGAACGCAAAACAAAGAAACTTGTTCCTTTTTTTGCTGAGACTGGGTAATTTCGCGCTTGTAAAGCGTAAAGTTACTAAAAACGAGAGCAGAATAAAACAAATCCTTTTGTTTTTTATGCCGAGTGCATTGTAACTTATCTAAAGTTACGAAAAAAGCTTGTAACGAAAGACGGATTTTGGAGAATTAACGCGGAATGAACGTAAATAAAAGGCAAGACGGAGAAATATGGAGAAGTTCAGTTTTGGTTGAATGCAAATTTGGGAGGACTAAAGAAGTAGTTAGGTTTCTTATCTGTAACCCAACTGTTATCAAAATTGACGGGTTAAACCTCGTTAATCGGATAGGCAATATAGGGCATAACGACGCACCTCTCACCACCCGTTTCTGATTCCGCAAACTGCTATATTTTGCATAGCTACAGAACCAGGAAAAGATAGTAGTTTTGCAGCCGGAATTAAAAATGAGTAAGAAACATGAGCAGAAGCAAATTTTCAGTACTGTTCTACGTGAACAGAGGTAAGGAGAAGGGAGGAACCATGAGACTGAGTGTCTCGGGGAGGGTACCACGGCATAGTGCCAGTGATTGGTAGGGTTACAATCAATTGTACCCAGAGCCAGTTCAGTTGTAAGAGATTCTGTCTGACCGCCAGAAGAAGAACAAGGAAGAACTGTTGGCAACCGTCAAGCAGGAAATCCAAACATTAGCCAACAAGAATGATGGCGGTTTGGCTGATGAAGTCTACAAGTTGAAGCACGACATTCTGGATCAACTTAGCAAGCCCCAGCACAGAAAAGTCACGCACGATTTGACAACTAACACATGGTGGTTAGTGGGTGTCGGCACTATCCTTTTCTTTTGTATGTTCCTACTGACAAGCAAGATTTACAACCAATCAAAAGAGATAGAAGAACTGCAATTAGCGGGATGGAAGTATCGGGCATTAAAGGCTACGCTACCCGCTAACAACGCCAATGTGATATGGCTGGAGCGCAACGTATGGGCAGGCAACGAGGATGGTATCCGCCATTGCCAGCAGTTCGTCATCAAATATGAGGACTCCATCCGTCACCGTTATGAGATGGAACAGGAAGCCATTATGCGTGATAGCATAGGACGGTTGATGATACGACAGTCGCAGGACACCAAGAAAAAGTTAAAATAACGGCATCAATTTAAAAGAGGGTGTGTCATTTTGAAGTGCCCTCTTTCCTATATCAAATAGAGTGCACTTATTTTTCAATATTCTCAGAAATCTAATATCGTCTGTATGGCATCTTTCTTTGGTGGGGCAAATACTCCGATAATTAAGTATGGGTCTGGTGCATTTTTCATATGCCATTCAAAAGATGTTCCAAGGAAAAGGTATATGTTTTCTTTAGCCATATTCAGATACTTTTCCTTGACTTTCTGGCAAGCAGTTTCTTCATTATGACAATCCTGAAACACATTACGATACAGCATACCCGTTTCCCAGTCCTCTATCATTAATGTACGTTGCTTACCATCTTCTGTCGTGAATACGTAACTAAACTTATATGGAACTTTCTCAGCAAAACGAAAAGTCTCACTCATTTCATGCTCGTCTTCAAACAAATACATCTGAAGAAGTTCTGCTTTATACTTATTCTCTTGTTTCTTTAGTTTTTCTTGGAATTTAGTCATATCTTCTTTTTCACAGATGACATCAATAATCTGTAACGGTTTAAGAACCGCTAAAGATGTATCGTTTAACCTTGTCTCTTCAAGAAGTTCCGTCATATTACGATAAACTTTCTTGTTCTTAAGTACCCAACTAAGCCGTAAGTCCCAATTTGCTCGTTTGTCAATAGGCTGCAATAGCCTTAATGAATCGATATTCTTGATATGATAACTCTCACGTCTTCTATCATGAGTCAGATTTTGCTCCAAGTCCACTTCTATCCATTGCCATTTATGATATCGCCTACTATCATCACTTCCAAGTAACACACGATAAGGAATGGGGAAAATACGAATCCAACTACCGTCTTCTCGGAAACCTGCTGTGCAAACCGTTTCAAAATGCTTATCTGACAATGCAGGATAAGTCATCACTGTTACCAAAACCTTTTCTATCATAACAAGATTTCGTTAAACTTGTAATCAATATTTGGAAGATGCATCAATGCTTGTGCTACCCTTGTACGATGACACTGTTTGGGGTCTTTTTCAAAACAAGTTAGACAGACACGACCATATTGAGAAATGATTTCACGTACCTTTATCAAATATTTCCAATTATTGCGAAGCGTAGTTTGCTCATATCGTTCAAACAGAACATCATAATCATGCTGAGTATGTAACGTTTGTCTATGCTCTGATTCAATACCAAGTTCTGGAATATGGATATATTTTATACCTACTCCCTCACATGCCTTTTGCAAAATGGCTTTTGAGAAGCCATACTTCATGCTAAAAGCATTCTTTCGGACATCACATAACACATGCACATCATTAGATATAAGCTGACGCAGATAAGATTCCAAAGTAAAACCCTCATAGCCAATTGTAAATAACATCGGCTCGGTTCTAATATATCTGTCCTTCTGTGCCTGCACTTTTGCCAAGTCTTCTGTGTTGAGCAACTTTCCTCTTATAACACTATTGATAGCCGTATAGGGCCATTTGCGATATGTGTAGGCTACTAGTTCATCTTGACTCATCTGCCCGAAATCATCATAAAGTTTATTGATGATTTCTGCATCAAACATATCTAGAATACCCATCGTGTTCAACGCATAGTTCAACCGATATCCACGTTCTATTCCTTCGTTTTGATCTGACGTTATATATCCGTTTTTTGACAATGAAACAAGATCTTGGTTTGCCTGGAATGAGAAACATCCATATTTATAAGGCACAAAATCGTAAAGTCTTTCACCCCCAATCCTTGTATAGATAAAAAGGTATTTTTGCATACAAATTGCAGAAACATAGCCTCCCATCTTCTCAAGGATTGCCAAGACGATTTTCTTACGATCAGTCATTACCATATTAGACGTTTCTCTTTTTGCTTGCAAAATTAAGCATTTTCTCGAAAAAAACAAAGAATAATGTGGTAAAGCACCTTAATTTAATATAAATTGTTTGGTTAAGTGCTAAAGTTTAACTAAAATTGCACACGGATTTCGCCTTGTGCGGTTTTCATGAACAAATGTTTAATCTATAAAACAGATATGTCAATGGACAGATAAAGATATAAGGACTTAAGACCGAACGTCCACTTTTGATTCTTGCCTTTTGATAATTGGGGAATTAGACGAATCCGTAAAGAACTGAAGTAGATAGTTCACGCCGTTCGGCGTGGGCATTTACTCGTTTAATACGGATAGGTTATCCCCAATACCTCAGAAGACGTAAGCGAAATAGATTGCTCACGTTTTTCATTGAATAATATGCAAGTAATAATAGAATTAGCAAAAACCTTATGGCAAAAATGGACACATTGAAACAACTGGAGACGATTGATGCACTAAAAAATCGAGTGCAGTCCATTCTTGATGAATTAGAGATTCTCCGCAAAAGTATAGCAGAAAGTGAAAATGCATATAATCCATCTTCTGCAAATGGCGTGACATTGGATGATGTCTTTAATGCCTTAGCAAAACGGAATCACAAAAGTTCTCGTTTCAAGCTACGCGAGTTATGCAAGATCAAAAACATTAGCACCCTCGATGAATTCCTACCCCAGTTCGGGATAAGCAGTCTTTCAAAACAGCATAAGTTGCTTGTTATCCTCGATGTAAAAGCCGTCAAGTGCTCTGGGTTTGTTATCGAAGAAACAGTATGCCGCCAGTGCCGCAATCATAC
>Ga0247609_10001749_pt1 | contig 24782 bp, 31 predicted proteins | sample 172DNAGHGlowgp2_FD_193487 | JGI IMG/M metagenome (GOLD analysis project Ga0247609, IMG submission 193487) | Sheep rumen microbial communities from Palmerston North, Manawatu-Wanganui, New Zealand - 1728 DNA GHGlow gp2 | ecosystem: Host-associated > Mammals > Digestive system > Stomach > Rumen ...
ACATATATTTATAAAGACCTTCAGACGGTATTGGTATAATAGTATCTGTGCTGATTTTATATATCCATCCTTCACCTTCTATTATTGACATTGAATTATTAGTCACCCCATTATCATTCTTATCAGCCATCATCATTGTGCCTTTGGTTTGAGCATTATTTTCACCGACATGCCAATGATACATTTGTAATATAAACTTATAACTTTTTGTTAATGATGAACATACATTTAAACCATTATAAGGATGACTTGCAGAATATACATTATATCCTATATTAATAGTATTTTGTGTGGGTGTAAAATCAAATTCTAACGGTAATTTACTTTCTAATATATGAGGAGCTAATTCATTATATAAATCTAATTTATTATTATACTTATTGTCTTGCTGTATTTTATCTTCTACTATCTTTTGTATATCTTTATATCCATTAGAATATATATAATTATCTCTATATAAAACATCAATTATATATGCATATCCGTCTTTAGGTGCTATATATATATCTTTTAATCTCCTTTGATCATATATATCTGTAATTATATAATCAAAATCAGTAAATATTAATGAATATTTTTGTGGTGAATATATATCTAATGACAATACATCTCCTTCTTTAACATATACTCTGGCCATTCTACTGCCGTATGAATTAGAATAAACCATTGTTCCAAATTTATCTCCTATTTCATATTGACGTAATTGTGGGTTAGTATTCCATGCATAATTATTATAAGATGAATTATTATTATAATTTATATATAATGCATTATCTGTCCATTTTTCTATTTTCTTACATAATGAATCAGTTAATATATTGGATTTTTCTGTCCATTTATATATATTTGTTTCATCTCCTAAACATTTTGCCCAATAATAAGATACTGCCATACATTTTGCACCTTCTGGAACTTCAACTTCAATATTATAATTGCCAGTATCATTAGTAGTTATAGTATCTCCATCTATATAATATGAATGTAATGTTAATGCTTTAAATTGTTGTACCAAGTTCATTTCCTCACGCGTAGCATTATAAAATGTATATGCTGCAGTTATTGAAGTTGATACTACATTTTCTAATTTCCATTTTTCTCCAGGCTTTACATCAAAAAACACTACACTTATAGAAGATCTTGATATGATATTACCTTCAGTTCCAGAAGATTTTGAAACATGATAATTATATGTGCTTACTTCTTTAGGTCCACCATATTCCCTCATCACATCACACCAATACCGCTCATTTTCATCTTCAGACAACTTACTATTTAATTCGGATATTTTATCTTCTATTTTTACATTTTCATATTCATAATTAAATTGTAATGTATAAGTATGTATTAAATCCCATGAAGATGCATATGCCCATATATCTATATCCCCGTTATTTTCTCCAGGACATAAATATATTTTTGATGTATCATTATATCCGTTACTACCTGCACCATTATGATTTGGACACCATTCAAATAATTCTGAAATCCTTTCATAATTTCCATCTATAATATTTAGAATATCTATATTTGATACTATATCCGTTAATTCCTCTATTATAGATTTTACTATATCTAAAGTTAATGTATTATTCCAATCTACTTGAGATATATTGATATTTCCTGGTAAATGTATATTATTCATAATTATTGTCTAACTATATTATATCCTTTATTTTCCATAGCAGTCCATTCTGCAGATGTTAATGCTCCTTGCAATCTATCATATAATATACTATATAGATTTATAGTGCATGTTCCCATACTATTTGATGTACGATCATATAGGTTATTAAATGTCCATTTTAAAGAATCTAATGCATCTGGATAATCTACATCATCAGTTGAACCCCATGTTGATCCATAAGAAGAACTAAATGTATTATATGTTGTTAATGATGATTTACCCCAATTTTGTATTTTTAGATATCTTATTGATGTACCTTGTAAGAAACTTGTTGATGGTGCAGTAGTTATACTTGACCAATCTAATAATGCAATTTTCTTTAATTTAGATGAAAAATAAAAACACTCATTCATAGTAGTACATGATGTAGTATTCATTTCAGGTAATTCTATTAAATTAGTTGCTCTTTGAACCGCATCATTTAAATTTGTTACTTTAGTAAAATCACAATTATCATATATTAATGTTTTTACGGCACTGCTATTTATATATTGTGCCATTGATACTGAAGATGCATTTTGACCTATATTTTTTAATGTTAATGTATCAAGATTACTAGTGCCAAACGCCAAATAAGTCATATTTTCTGCAGAAGTGCAATCAATAGTTATATCTTTTATATTTTCACAACCATAAAATAATGATTGCATATTTGTTACAGAACTGGTATCATAATTCATATTATATGATTTTAATAATTTACATCTACAAAACATGTATGCCATATTAGTTACATTACTAGTGTCAGTCAAATTAGGGAATTCTGTAATGTTATAACAATTTCTACACATACCTTCAAGAGTAGTTGCTGAAGAACAATCTAAATTAGGTATGCATTTAAGTGAATAACAGTTATTGAATGTATTTGCAAATTTTCCAGCATTACCAGTATTACTTAATTCACCAATTCTTTTTAATGAATAACAGTTTTTAAACATATTATTTAATCCATTAGTAGAATCTGCAGGTGAACAATTTATATTACCTACGCTTTCTAATCTATAACAATTTTCAAATACTCCATAAGAACTACAAAGAGCTGGTGTAAGATTTCCTACTTGTTTTAATTTTTCACAATGTCTAAATGATTGAACACTTATAGTAAGATTTGATGACCATTCTATATCTGGTATAGTTTCAAGATTTCTACAATAATGGAACATATGTGCTTTAGTTCCTGTATAATTACTCCAATCCATAACAGGTAAATATACTAAATCTGTATCAGCTGTTCCATTATCTGATGCTGCACCAAATTGTTTTCCAGCGGTATTCTTTAATGATATTCCATAAGATATGCCTTCAGAATTTAATGGTAATTCCGCTCCTTTTTCTACTATATTATATCCTAATGAATCTATAGTAGATAATCCTACGGAACTTGCTAATATATCATATTCTTGATATATATTGCATTTTTCATCCATAGATAATTTACCGTTTATAAAATCTGTAGCGACCATATATGCTTCTTCAGCAGTATCAAAGTGACATTGATACACCTTATCTACTATTAAATGCAAATTCAAATTAGTAGTTAAATTTTGACCGCGTACAAGAATATTTGCAGATGCATATGAATTATCTTGCACTATAATATATATCCATTTATAATTTCCTGTAAGAGTATTAATATAAACAGAATTATATGTAACTTCTATTACACTACGTTCACCAACCATTCTTAATGTACCGGTGTTTTGTGTATTATTTGGACCTAATGAAACTCTAGCCATGGATAATACATATTTATTATTATCTGCATTATGTATTAAATTTAAATAATAGTTTAAAGTAGCTGCACCTGTTCTGGTTCCTACATCACACCATTCAAATTTATCAATATTATATTCATTTGACCATTCTTTATATACCTTATTGCATGATTTATTAGATTCATCAGATTGTTGTATTAATTTACCATATATATTATCATATTTATAATTATCTTTATATAATGTATCGCAAATATATACATATCCATCATTAGGTACTGTATAATATCCTTTGAATCGTCTTTGATCTAATAATTCAGTAATAATATAATCATAATCTGTAAATATTAATGAATATCTTATAGCAGATGATATATCTAATTTAAGTATTTCTCCAGATTTAACTTCTAATCTTATTGTTCTTGAACCACATGATCTGTGTCTATAATATAATGTCTTACCATTTTGTGTAGCGCCACCAAGTGAATATGCTATATCATCTCTAACTAAAGGCATCATTCTATCCCCAATATTATATACTAAATTATTAGAAGGATTATGATAATAATATAAATTACCTAAAGAAGCTAAAGAATTATTACAAAATGGTATACATGAATCTTCCCAATCATCTATCTTCATATATTTTCCATCTATTAAATTAGGGGTACTTTTCTTAGTCCATTTATATAAATGAGAATCTACTCCTAACATTTTTTGAACTGAAGCTGTGCCACTATTATATGAAAATGATATACCTATACATTTTACTCCAACAGGTATTGTAAACTCATACTCTGTAGTTGTTAAATTGCCAGTTTCCGGATATGAGGAAACATAATAATTGCGTAATGACGTTAATCTATCTGTCCAAGTTACAGTATCCCCATAAGTCATATAATTTGCTTGTTGACTCATACCTTGAACAACACCCATTTCATCGGCAGTTGCATTATAAAGAATATACCAATATACCCCAGATATTTTATAAGTTTCTCCGGCATTTACATCTACAAATATAGTATAATAATTACCACCAGATACTGCATTTCCTGCATAAGTTGTACCGGATGTAGATCTTGCTAAATACCAGTTATTTGTAAGAGCAACAGTAATTCCACGTTTCTCCATATACATATCTGCCCAATACCATTCTTCTCCTCCATTTATTTGTTTATCTAATTTAGAAATTTCATCATATACTGTTGAATCATTTCCATAAGATATATCGGAAGAATCTATTGATATATTTAATGAATGTGTTCCTTGTAACACCCATGAACTTGATATATATGAATATATATTAAATTCACCAGCTATTTCTGAAGGTGTGATATATATTACTGGAGTATCATTATATTCAGATGTTCCTATTTGTGAAGAATCAGGACACCATTTAAATTGTTTTGATTGTTCAGCGGTTTGGGTTGCTTTCGTTGTATTAGATATTTGTGATACTTGTACACCTAAATCATATACATCTTGATTAGTATCATTTATATCTGATTGTAATTCTTCTATTAATTCTGAAAATCCGTCAACCTGTGAAGAATGTATTGTACCAGGTAAAAATATATTATTCGCCATATATGTAATTTAATTATTTATATATTATTTAAAAATAAAATTTAAAAAACATTTTTTTCAATATAAATTATTATTATATAAAATAAATATAAAAAATAAATAAATATAAAAAATATAACGATATAATATGGCTACATTACAAGAACAAATTTCTACCTATAGATCAAATACCCTTGCGCAAGGTTCTCAAGCTGGAGCACAAGGTTGGTTATCAAAATTAAATATTGATAATAAACTTTATTATATTAAAGATCTTGCCGTTGATACATTAGCTAGATATGTTGATACTACTATTAGTGGCGTTCAAACTCAAATTACAAATGCAACAACTTTTACAGGAAAAACTAATGCTATTTCTGGAACACAAATTATAACATCTTTATCTCAAGGTACTGACGGTAATATTGATTATACTGTTACTGATTTATATCTTGACGCTGATCATATTACATCAGACGCTGTTGCTGCTATAACAACTGGAGAAAAGGGTGTACAGGGTGTACAAGTTAATGCAACAAATGTTCAAGATGCTATTGAAGAATTAGCAAAAGCTGTTAAAACCGCTGAATTAAACGCTATTGATAAAGTTAATGAATTAGCTGGTACAAACTGGACACAGGCTGCTGGTACAGTTCAAGATATTATCAATGAATTATCACAAGGTGGTAGTGCTTTAGATACTCTGGTTGATAAAATACGTGGTGACTTTAATTATGGTGCTGAAGGCGCACAAACAACAGATATTAAATCATATATTGATGGCGAAATTACTCGTTTATCTGGTTTAGTATCTGACGTTTCCGTTACTGCTGAAGGTGATACATTAGTTAACGCTACAGTGGATGAAACTGGTAGAAGTGTTACTGTTGGCGCTACAACTAATTTAACAACTGCTGTTTCTAATGCTAACAGCGCATTACAAACTATTGGTGCTGACGGTACATTATTAACAGTTGGCGCTAAATCTGGTGGTGATGGTGCCGGCACTCAAGGTGTTGCCCCAACTCAAAAATTAACTAATGCTGTTGCTGCTGCTGAATCTGCTGTTCAAACAGTTGATGAAGCTGCTAATGAAACATTAATTGATGTTGTTCGAAATGGTACAAGTGTTACTGTTGGCGCTACAACTAATTTAACAACTGCTGTTTCTCATGCAAATTCTGCTGTTCAAACAGTTGGTGAAGCTTCCGGTGAAACATTAATTAATGTTGTTCAAAGTGGTACAAATGTTACTGTTGGCGCTACATCTGATTTAACAACTGCTGTTTCTAATGCAAATTCTGCTGTTCAACCTGGGGATCTTGCTACTGAAGATGTATTAAAATGGGCTTCTTATTCAAATGAAACATTAACATTAATATCTGCAACAGTTTATAAACCAGCTTCAAATGGTTAATCAATACTTATAATATAAAATTAGAGGGAAATACACAAGTACTTCCCTCTTTTTATATAAATTTAATTTCAAAAATCTTCAACTATTAAATCAACATTTGTTTTCGAAGAATCTATTGTTATTGTTTCATCTTCAAGTACATCAATATTAAATCCTATTTCCTGTTCAAGTTCTTCTGCAAGTAATTCGTCTAATTGCTCATTTTTGTAATCATAAAAAGACTTGTTTATAATATCATAATAATCATCAGGGACATCGATATAGATTCTTTTTTTCTTTTCTTCTTCATTAATTATATCTAATATATAATCTAAATCTTTTGTATTATAAAATCTGTAATAATTAAACTGTGCAAGATTATTAGCTTTTAATAATTTATCAAGACTGGTTTTTCTATAAGGTCTTTTATATTTATAATTTTTTATTATAGATTTTCTGTTACGAGAATATTCAACATCACAATATATAAACAAATTATCTTTTGTTGACCAATGTCCGTATATAGGCTTGTATTTTTTAGTTACACAAATTACTATAGGATGTCCCCGTTTTCCTCGACGAAGTGTTTTATAAATAACTAATTCTTCATTGTTTTCAATAACATTTTTAATAATTTCAAAATCTGTCTTAAAATATCTGCGAACGACAATTTCCATACTACATTCCATTATAGTATAAAAATTATCATAATCACTGAAATTTTCAATATCATATTGTTTTCTATATATTCTATTATCCATAAATTACTTGTTGCTATTATATAAAAATAGGAAGTCTTATGACTTCCTGTTTTTTCTTGCTCTTTTACGTTTATTTATTTTTTCTTGTAATGTTTCCAATTGTTTCTTTTCCTCTTGTTTTTCTTGAATCATAGCCTTAAGTAACTTATTAGCTTCTTGTGCTGTTTCTTTATATTCATATTTATTCCAGTCAGGTTTATATACTTCATTATATATCGGCATTTCTTCTATACCGTAATAATTATGCATAGTTTTGAATGAATCAAGAGGTACGAATTTTTCTTCATTAAATCCATATTCCTCGGCTTTCTTATGTATTGCCGTATTATATATATTTGACAACATTCTTACACGACGTTGAATATCAGATCTGTTTGTCGATGTATCTTGTGAATTATTACCGTCAAATCGTTGCATATAACAAGGAGCGTTTACATGGACAAATTTAGTTTCTAAAAATGTCTTTACTATCAATTCATAATCATCGGCAATTCTCATATATCTGTCATGACCGCCTACTTTGAAATATATATCACGACGCCATCCACGTAAATGATTCGGAGTTCCTACTATATGCCTCATAGTAGCACTGTTGATATTCGGATTTCTATTAGTTACCATATCGATTTGACCTCCAGGATCTTTACAAATATATGGATAAGCATAACCAAGTCCGTATTCATCACCATAAGTATATCCTCTGAGTTTATCATCACCGGTAATAGGAATATCATCAGAATATACAAAACCGCAATCAGGATATTTTGATATAGCATTAAATGTTTCATTAAGTGACCAATAAGGTAATATATCGTCATGATCAAATTCTATAAGCCATTTACCTCTTGACAGACAATTAGCACGATATTTTGCCCGACCTATACAACCGTCAGATACAGGTGTAATTCTGAAATATTTCACACGCATATCTCGTGCTTCTTTAATTATTTTCTTGATATTGGTAAGTTGTTTAGGTGAATCATCAAGTAATACCCATTCCCAGTCCTTAAATAACTGTGTCTGTAATGAATTTAATGCACGTTTAAAATATTCTTCATTAGTATTATATAATGGTGTTACTATTGAGAAAAACGGCGCATCAAAATTAATAGTCATACATTGAGTCATTGCGACAAGTAATTCGGTACCGTGATTTTTAATATCATTGTATTTATACCATTTACGTTTATATTCAAAACTCAGTTCTTTGTCTAATGTCTTAAATTCATAATCAGCGTCTGCATAAGTTACAACAGCGTCTACTTGTGGATTATTCAATATAATATCAATAACTTCTTTTTCAGAATTTGCCTGTATAATATCAAATTCTTTCTGTTCATGTTGTGTCGCATTTTCAAAAAATAATTCAGGTACAGTATCTTTAAATACTGAATATTGAATTACTTTATATGCTGATGTCGTGTTAAATTTCTTCATAATATATTTAATTATTTATTTACGGCTGCTATTTCTGCCGGACTGTTAATAATAGTTTCCGGTGTTCCTATAAAATCTTCAATATTTTTGCAATTACAATATGACATTGCTGATTTCATATAATCAGCCATATTATCTGTCCATTGAAATAATGTATATTTTACAGGTATCATTGATGTTTTTCCTTCAGATGTCCTTGATGTTTTTCCTATTAAAGACTGTGCCTGTTTAGTTGACATTCCATAACATTCCTTAAATAATGTATAGAATTTAATATTTTCACGTTTCTCTTCTTCAGTTTTGGCATGATCTTTAAATAAGCAATGTCCTTTATAAAATCCGTCAAATACACTGTCTATATCATCATCAGGACCCTCGTTATATCCTTCATTATATTCTCCCTTATAAGTAAAATCTGCATCATATAATAATGGACTTGCGGATTCATACATACCCGCAAATAATCCTCCAACCATAACATAATCTGCCCCTAATGCCAATGCTTTTATAACATCAGAAAAATTACGAATTCCGCCATCTGCTACAATTTTGGGTGCATTATTTGTAAATGTTTTGTATTCATTACAACCAGCTATTAATGAAGCCATTGGATAATGAATAGAAACATTGGATGAGGTAATGCACATACTGCCGCCACCTATACCAACTCTGATATAATCCACAACCAATTCACCAGTATCATAATATAAATCAGAATTTATATCACAAATCCATTTATATGTTTCAGGATTAGCAATGTTACCTGTCATTATAATAAGTTTGTATTTATATTTTATGGATAATAATTTAGCATCATGACATATATTATATAGTTTTTTCATATGTCCGTTTGCTATATCTACACAAACTTTATATGTAGTACCTGGTTTTCTTTTCCCCGCATTATCCATAAAAAACTCTTCAAATTCCGATAATGACATAGCTACCCATTTACCGTCAATCGATAAATGAGCTCTTGTAAGAAAATCAATATTTCTTGGTATTACAGGAGTTATATGATTATCTTCAAAATCTTTATAATTCTTATCATCTACTACTGTTGACATACAAGAAGCGAATATAGGCAGCATTCCGTTTTCTTTATAATATGGATTACACTCGCTTCTTGAACTAATTTCCGATATAACTGTCGGAACAACACTTATATCATTATAACCAAATCCCTCTTTTATTTTCATATTAATTTAATTTTTATTTTTCTGGCATACTAAAAGCCAATACAATATATATTAATGCTATAATAGGAAATATTAATGCAAATAATATTACCAATATTCTAAGCATTAACAAATCTATATTAAAATATTCAGCAAACCCCGATAATACCCCACAAATGAATTTATCATTACCTTTTCTTAATTGTTTTTGTTTCATAATTCTTGATTTTTAAAAAATATGGATATTTTCCTGTTTCTTTTTTAAATTCTTCACCATATTCTACACAAAGCATATGATATATACTATGTTTTTGATCGGATAATTCTTCACACACATTATATAAATCACATTTTGAACATGGTGAATCTATATCATTTTCTTCATATATCATTCTATAATAATCACCATTTATTCCCAGAGGTTTTATAGATTCAATAGTTTTTAACATTTCTTATACTTCTATAAATTTAATCGGATTATATGATTTATTATTTTCACCATAATATCCGAATTGATTACAAGTTACTAATGTATCACCTATCATAATATCTTCATGATTATAGTGCGAATGTCCATAAATCCACGCATTGATATTTGGTGACCTCTCAATATAATCATATAATTCTGTAGCAAAACAACAATTTAATGCATCACCTTTATATATTGGATTTCCTAATGTATAAGATGGCATATGATGTGTAACTATAACTATTTTTTTATCATAAATATTATCTATACATTGTTTAATAAATTTCAAACAATATTTATGTTCATCATTATAATTATCTTGATTATAAATATGATTATTATATTTTATACGTTTAAAATCAGTTAATCCCCATCCGGTTTCCATATAATATTGATATGGAATTTCAGACCATAGTGTTGAGCATATTAATATAATATCTTCACCAATATCTACTATTTGATTATTCACATAAAAAACATTATCATATCCTAATATATTCTTTTTAAATGACCGATACTCAGAAACATCAGTATAATTATAATATTCATGATTACCAGGAACCAATATAGTATATTTATAATTAATATGACAATGTTCCCAAAACTTATTAAGAACTAGTTGATTTATATACATAGTATCACCGGCAATAACTAATATATCACCGGTAACTTCAGGATAGTTATCTTTAAAATATCTTGAATTATTAGATAACTCCAAATGCATATCTGATAAATATTGTATCTTCATAAATTAAATTAGAAAAAAATAGGGTAATATTTTAAATATTTTAATTTATTTTTTCTGGATCAAACCAAGTTACCCATGTAGTATAATTACAATTATTACATGTATATCCTTTACCGCCATGAGAATCGGTATCAAAATAATATAATTTATGACCGCATTTAGGACATATTCCATTATTGAAATATTTCTTTTCTAAATATTCTGAAATACATCCCACAATAAACAATATTATTAATATACCAATTATTATTAATCCCATCATTTTTCTAATTTTTTTTCAAATAATTGCTTTGAAATTTCGTACGCCACCTCAAGTCCTTCTTCAAATTCATCATCTTGATCTATATAATGACCGTCATGAACAAGATTATAAATATGATGAAGTTTTTCTACTTGTTTTTCATCTAATTCTATTTTATACATTTTTCATATTATATATATTTAAAGACAACCACAAAACGTTTCCTCTTTGTGATATTTATTTGCTCATTCTCATAATAATATAGAATAAATTTTTAATATTTTATATATATTTTCATTATTTTTAAATAAAATTATACATTATTTATATTATGAATATTTTTAAGAAAGTCATTAAGGTAATAAAAAGTTTCAACGGCATAACAACCATATTTGATTTCTTAAAATTAACAGATTATTATTTATTATGATATCATTAAAACAACATATAAAAGAATCATTTAAGATAGGTCGTAATAAAATGACTGATATATATAATTATCAGCCCAATACAAGAGATGAACTTAGAGAAATAATAAAAAACAGATTAGAAAAAGATCTTAATGCAAATCTAAATGATATTGATGTATCACAAATAACTGATATGTCATATTTATTTCATGAGTTAAATCCTCATAATATTGATATATCTGAATGGGATGTTTCTAAAGTTGAAAATATGCGTTATATGTTTGAAGTATGTAATAATTTTAATTGTGATTTAAGTAATTGGAATGTATCAAATGTTAAAAATATAAGCTATATGTTTTATAAATGTTATGATTTTAATTGCGATTTAAGTAATTGGAATGTATCTAATGTTACTAATATGAAATATATGTTTCGTAACTGTTCAAACTTTAAAGGCAAAGGATTAGAAAATTGGAATGTATCAAAAGTTAAAAACATGGCTAATATGTTTGAAGGATGTGAAAAATTTGAAGGTAAAGGATTAGAAAATTGGGATGTTTCTAATGTTAGAGATATGTCAGGAATGTTTATGAATTGTAAAAAATTTGAAGGTAAAGAATTAGAAAATTGGGATGTATTAAAGGTTATAGATATGTTAGGAATGTTTTATAAGTGTGAGAATTTTAATTGTGATTTGAGTCGTTGGGATGTATCAAATGTAGAAAATATGTATTATATGTTTTATGATTGTGAAAAATTTGAAGGAAAGGGATTAGAAAATTGGGATGTATCTAATGTTAGAGATATGTCAGGAATGTTTTATGATTGTGAAAATTTTAATTGTGATTTAAGTAATTGGAATGTATCAAATGTTAAAAATATGAGCTATATGTTTAAAAATTGTAAATCTTTAAAAAATAAACCAAGTTGGTATAAAGTATGGTAACATTAAAACAATATATAAAAGAATCGTTTAAGATAGGCCGTAATAAAATGGCTGATATATATAATTATCATCCTAAAACAAAAGATGAACTTAAAGATATATTAATAGAAAAATTAGAAAAAGATGATAATGCTTATTTAAATGATATTGATACATCTAAAATAACGGATATGTCAGGTTTATTTTTTGGTTTAGATCCTCATAATATTGATATATCTGACTGGGATGTATCTAATGTTACTAATATGAGATACATGTTTCGTAACTGTTCAAACTTTAAAGGTAACGGGTTAGAAAATTGGGATGTATCTAATGTTGAAAATATGTATTATATGTTTGAATACTGTAAAAATTTTAATGCAGATTTAAGTAATTGGAATATAAGTAAAAATTGCAATATTATAAAAATGTTTTCCAATATAAAAAATAGACAAAATATTAAACTTCCAAATTGTTTATATGATCCAAATAAGAATACTCATAAATCAAATGGAGAGGAACTTCTATGGTTTAAAATATGGAAAACATTAGATAAGAATGGACCAATGACTAAAGCTGAAGTATTGACATCTTTAGGATTACAACCAAGAAGTTATCCAACATCATTTGCAAAATGGTCATCATGTAATATGATAGTTGGTGATAAAGGAAAACTTAAAGCATTACCGTCAAACGAATGGACAGAAGAAATTTTTTAATATTAATATGAATTTTATGAAATCATTAAAACAACATATAAAAGAATCATTTAAGATAGGCCGTAATAAAATGACTTATTATAATTATTTTCCTGAAACAAAAGATGAACTGAAAAAAATATTAAAAGATCGATTAAGTGATGATAAGAATGCAGATTTAAATGATATTGACATATCTAATATTACAGATATGTCTGATTTATTTAATGATTTAGATCCATATAATATTAATATATATGCCTGGGATGTATCTAATGTAACAAATATGGGATATATGTTTTGGGGATGTGAAAATTTTGAAGGTAAAGGATTAGAAAATTGGAATGTATCTAATGTTGAAGATATTACTGATATGTTTTTTGGATGTAAAAAATTTAATTGTGATTTGAGTAGTTGGGATGTATCTAATGTTAAAGATATGTATGAAACATTTTGTAAATGTGAAAATTTTAAAGGTAAAGGATTGGAAAATTGGGATGTTTCTAATGTTAAAAATATGTCAGGAATGTTTCTAAATTGCGACAAGTTAAATTGTAAGGGATTAGAAAATTGGGATATATCGAATGTTCACAATATGAATGGAATGTTTGCATACTGTAAAAATTTTAAAGGTAAAGGATTAGAAAATTGGGATGTATCTAATGTTATAAATATGAAAACTATGTTTTATAATTGTGAAAATTTTAATTGTAATTTAAGTAAATGGGATGTATCTAATGTTCGATTTATGGACAAGATGTTTTATGGATGTGGAAATTATAAAGGTAAAGGATTAGAAAATTGGAATGTATCTAATGTTGATAATATGAAAGCTATGTTTTATAATTGTGAAAATTTTAATTGTGATTTAAGTAAATGGAATGTATCTAATGTTCGATTTATGGACAAGATGTTTTATGGATGTAACTCACTAAAAAATAAACCAAGTTGGTATAAAGTATGAAATCATTAAAACAACATATAAAAGAATCATTTAAGATAGGCCGTAATAAAATAGTCCCATATAGTTATTTTCCTACACATCGAAATGAATTAAAAAATATAATTATCAATAAACTTGAAGAAACTCCTGATGCAGATCTTAATGATATTGATATATCTAAAATAACTGATTTAAGTTATTTGTTCTTCGATGTATGTTGTGACGCTAATTCTGATTTGAAAGTAGGTAATATAAAAATAGATATGTGGGATGTATCTCATGTTATCGATATGTCTGAGATGTTTTATAACTGTTATTATTTTAATGCCGATATAAGTAACTGGGATGTTTCTAATGTTACAAATATGCGGGAAATGTTCAGTAATTGCAGTGAATTTGATTGCGATTTAAGTAAATGGGATGTTTCTAATGTTGAAGATTTAGATTACACTTTTTATGGCTGTGTGAAATTTAACTGTGATTTAAGTAAATGGAAAGTAGATAAGGTGGAAATTATGAGTAAAACATTTCAAGGCTGCGTTGCATTTGAAGGTAAAGGGCTGGAAAAATGGAATACCGGTAAAGTTAGAACAATGTCAGGTATGTTCGAATATTGTAAAAATCTTAAAGCTGATTTAAGTAACTGGGATGTATCTAATGTTGAAAATATGGCATGGATGTTTAACGAATGTTCTTTATTTGATTCAGATTTAAGTAAATGGAAAGTAGAAAACGTTAGATATATGGAACATATGTTTTCAGGATGTAAAAAATTTAATTGTGATTTAAATAATTGGTATGTAAGGGCAACTGATTTAATAAAAATGTTTAATAACTGTGGAATAACTGATTTACCCAAATGGTATAAAATATGGAAAGAAAAAAATAAAAATAAATAAATTAATGAAATCATTGAAACAGCATATACAAGAATCATTTAAAATAGGTCGTAATAAAATGACTTATTATAATTATTTTCCTAAAACAAAAGATGAACTGAAAAAAATATTAAAAGATCGATTAAGTGATGATAAGAATGCAGATTTAAATGATATTGACATATCTAATATTACAGATATGTCTAATTTATTTAATGATTTAGATCCATATAATATTAATATATATGCCTGGGATGTATCAAATGTTAAAGATATGTATGGAATGTTTGCAGGCTGTGAAAATTTTAAAGGAAAAGGATTAGAAAATTGGGATGTATCTAATGTGAAAGATATGGCATATACATTTTATGGATGCAAAAATTTTAATTGTGATTTAGGAAAATGGGATGTATCTAATGTAAAAAATATGTATTCTATGTTTAATACTTGTGAAAAATTTGAAGGTAAAGGATTAGAAAATTGGGATGTTTCTAATGTTAGAGATATGTCAGCAATGTTTATGAATTGTAAAAAATTTGAAGGTAAAGAATTAGAAAATTGGAATGTATCAAAGGTTATAGATATGTCATACATATTCTATAATTGTACTTCTTTAAAAAATAAACCAATTTGGTATAAAAATAATAAATAAATTAATTAATGAAATCATTGAAACAACATATACAGGAATCATTTAAAATAGGTAAGAATAAAATGATTGATTATTTATTCACGCCTAAGAATAAAGAAGAACTGCAATATTATATATGTGGAAAATTTGACGGTCAAGGTTTGAATGTCCCGTATGTTAATGCTGAGAATATTATTGATTTGTCTGAATTATTCCGTCATAATATGTTTATTAATATAAAAAGAAAGATAAAATATATAGACGTTACCGGATGGAATACATCAATGATTCGTTTTATGCTGGGTATGTTTATGGGATTGGAATGGCTTGAAGAAATCAGAGGTCTTGAAACATGGGATACATCGAATGTAGATGATATGTCTGTTATGTTTTATAGATGTCTTAAACTTAAAAAACTTGATATATCATCATGGAATGTAAGTAAGGTATTCACTATGCGGGATATGTTCGGAGCTTGTCATTTATTAGAATCACCTGGAGATCTGTCTAATTGGAAAACACATGAATTAACATCAACAACTCTTATGTTTGGATCTTGTAATAATTTAACAGATATAGGTGATATATCAAATTGGGATATGCGTAAAGTCAAATATTTATCTGCTATGTTCCAGGATTGTGATAAACTTAAATTTGTCGGTAAATTGACAAAATGGAAATTAGATAATATTAATATCGAACAAGTAAACTTTTATAAGAATACACAATTAAAAGATGAAGATATACATTATAAATTAAGAGGCTCTAATTAGAGTCTCTCATTTTTTGATTCAATGAAATTTATTAATACACACATAGCTGAATCAAGTTCGTCAATATTCATTTCTATTCCTATTGTCTCATATGGGTTTTCTTCATACCTTAAAGTATAATATCCGTAATAATCAGGACACGGGTCAGTTCGTTCAGGAGAATATACATTATGATAATCTTGAATGTCTATATAGAATTTTCTATATCCTTCTTGATTATCATCAAGCAATCCGTTAATGTCTTTTAAATCTTCAAGTAAAGATTTTATTATGTCCCAATTTTTTTTAGTAACATATTCTCTGTAATTATCAATAGTTAATTTCATAATTATTATATATTAAATTGTTTTTGACGTTCTTTTCTTTCTTTTGCCGCTATACGTTTTTTTCTTTGTAATTCTTTATATTCATCCGATTTATAATATTCTTCTTGCTTTTTAGCAGCTTTAGCTAATTCTTTTTTTAATTTATTTTGTTCTGCTATATATTCAGATTTAAGTACTAATTTATATTCATGTTCCAGTTTTGTTTTTTTATCAATATATTCAAAAGTTTGTTTAATTTCAGCTATCCTTTGTTCACCCCCTTGTTTTGAATATGATGTTGAATCTAATACGAACCAATTACTTTTTTCTTTACCAGATGGACCCCAATAATCATACCTGGACATAATAATATATTTTTCCATGATTTATAAATTAATTAATGAATAACTATAAATATAAATAGAATAAATATTAAAAAATTCAGTTATAATTTCTATTTTTTATATAAATTTAATATATTTAAACATATGAAATATTTAATTATTTATCACAAAGAAGATAATGACGGTGTTTTTTCCGGTGCTTTATTTTCAGTATTTATAAAACATGAATATAAAGATGCTGATGTTGAATTATATGGAGCTGATTATAATGATATGAATCAGTTTATGAAAGATTGGCCAAATCCTAAACCATTGCATAATATATTCGATTATATTATTATGACTGATATATCTTTTAATGATATAAAATATATAAAGAGATTATATAATGAATTCAATAATCATTTTATATGGTGTGATCATCATAAACCAATTATTGATGAATCATATAAATATCATATAGATACTATCAATGGTATCAGAAAAACTACACAATCGGCAATATTGAATGTGTATGAATATTTGTATAATCCATTTAATATTGAAAATATACCCGAAATATTCAGGATATTATCGGCATGGGATTCATTTACATTCAAAGAAAACGGATATACATTAGATTATGTCAGAAATATTAATAAAGCAATTACTGTATCTAGAAAACTGAATTTTGATGAGATAGAAATCTTTATTGAAGATATTCTATATGATGAGCATTTACAGATTTGCTTGGAAGCTATTCATGATTTAGGAAAAAAATATAATGATTATGATCAGGAAAATATAGATAATATTATAAGAACTTCTGGAGATATGACATGGGAGGTTACGGCAGATAGTGAAGTATATGCGGATATGAAAAGACCTTTATCAGCATGTGCAATATTCCATCAGGGTTCTTCAAATTCATTAATGTTTAAATCATTACAAAATCAAGGTATAGATATCGGACTTGTATTTAAACATAACAGGAATTCAACTTGGACAATATCTATGTATAATATAAATGAAGATACTGATTTTCATTGCGGAGATTATTTGAAGAAAAAATATAACGGGGGCGGCCATAAAGGCGCCGCAGGATGTATAGTATCTCAAGAACAGTTTATTAAAATATTACAAGAAAAAACAGTATAATTAATTGAAATTATATAATATTATTCTATATTAAAATTGAATGTAAATTTAATTATATTATGACTAAAAAAGAACAATATGAACAAACACATCCTGTTATAGATGAGTATCGAAATTGGAAAATTCGGATGTATAACGGTTTATATATTGTTAATCGATCAGTAGGAGTTCATTCTATTATAACGGCAAAACTTGATAGTGCTAAAAATCAGATAGATGAATGGATTGAACATGGATTGACACAAGATGAAAAATATTATTAAATTATTATGATACGATTTGAATAAAAGGTATATATTAAACAAACAGCATTAGAAGAATTTATTAAATATGAAAAATCTAAAATGATGAAATAAAATGGTCGGAACAGTTACTTTTAAGAAATTTAGTGGTGAAAAATTACAAAATGTATCTGAATATGTAAAAAATTATTGTGAAGAACATAAAGATTTAAATATTGAAATAATAATAGGTACAGATTCACAAAATAAGAACAGCAAAACAATATATTCAACAGTTATAGTACTTTATAATCCGGGACATGGCGGACATTGTATATTTAAAAGATGGAAAACACCGAGAGAAAAAATCAGACAAGTACGGTTATTGAAAGAAGTTGAAGAATCTATAAATATCGCCAATGAACTTGTTGAAAACGGATGCAAGAAACCTAAATATATAGATATTGATATTAATCCGAATCCTAAATATAAGTCTAATGAAGTATTTCAGACAGCTAAAGGATGGATTGAATCAATGGGGTATGAAGTGAGATATAAAACATTAGCGGCATTAGTAACATCCGCAGCCGATTGGTTAGTACGAATATGAAATTATATAATTATGAAAAGAAAAGATTATCAAAATTATGTATGGTACCCGGTAACTGATGAAACATATTGGGTAAATGAATATCCAGAAGAGTTTCCAAATTGTGAAACTATATTATGCTGGAAACCTAATGAAGAAGATTGTATCATATATACAAAATCTTCTGCATATATGGGTTGGGGAACTATGGCTAAATATGGTGATTGGTATTTTATGATTATTGAAACAAAATAATATTTTTATAAAAATAAAAATAAAATAAAATTATCTTTATTATGTTATCACAAGATCAAGCAATTCTAATAGCTAAGAAAAGTGGCAAGCAGCATGAAGTTTCATATGAAATGGTAGTTAATGAAAGAACACCAGAAGAAGCATTATATGAATGCGGTATTCCAATTACTGAATGGAAATTAAATGAAAAAGAAGGAGATTCTTAAGAATCTCCTTTTATTAATTGCTCATTTATATGTTTAAATAAGCATTCTTGATCATTATTATCACCCCAATTGTCTACCATAATATCATATGATACATCTGAATCATCTTCAAATGTACCGTATGGATCAATAATATAAATTTTACCTGTCCATTCTTTATTATCTAATATAAAAGTAACAGTATCATCTATTTTATATTTCGGTTTACCTATCATAATTCTTTTAATTATTTATTTTTATTCTTTATAATGTTTATTATATTCTTCTAATTCTTTTTTAATTAATTTCCATTTATTTAATTTGTTTTTATATATTAATTTATTGGCTGCATTAATGAAATCAGATAAATTATTAAACATTTCTTCATCATTATAATAACCTATTCCGAATGTATCAGCAAGATATTCATATAATGTTACTGGTGTATTATTTTGAAAATTTAAATCAGATAGTTTTTTTTCAAGTTTTTTTTCATATTCGCATTTTACTTGATCACGTATATCTTTTTCAATTTCTTCTATATACATATCAAATTCATATGAACTTTCAAAGAAATCTATAATGGACATTTCATCTATAGTAGATAATTTTTGATCATCATCAAATTTATTCAATATTTTTTCTGATGAATAATTTTCAGTTAATGCCTGCAGGATTTCATCTAATGTATAATCTTTTAATGTCTGTTTAAGCAGTTGTTCTTTATCCATAAAATACAAAATTTTAAAATTCATTAATTAAATATAATATAGAAAAATAATTAGTTATTTTTATATAAATACATTAAAATTTTTTATGGCATTTAAGATCGGACAAAATAAAATGGTTCAATATAAATATAAACCGAAAACTGGATATGATTTAAAAGATATTATTACAAATAAGATAATAAATGAATGGGATGGTACCAGTGAATTTGATTTGACAGATATAGATACATCAGAAGTAGATAAGTTTAACGGTTTGTTTTTTGATCCAGCTTATTCGAAATTTTTTGATAAATTAAAAATTATTAATGTAAGTACTTGGGATACATCAAAAGTAACTGAAATAATGAGTTGTTTTTTTCATTGTAATAGTTTGGAAAAAATTATAGGTATAGAAGATTGGGATGTTTCTAAAGTTAGAGATATGAGACAATGTTTTATGTTTTGCAGATCTCTTAAAAGTATAGATTTGAGTAAATGGAATGTCCGTAATGTCAGAAATATGAATCAGATGTTTGCTCATTGTGAAAAATTAAAAGAAATAAAGGGTATTGGAGATTGGAATGTCATAAACGTAACTACATTTTGGGAAATGTTCAGATTATGTACATCATTAGAAAATATTGATTTGGAATCATGGAAATTTAATGTATTGGTAAAGGATAAGAGTAAAGAAGATATGTTTGACGCATGTATTAAATTAAAAAAATTACCATCATGGTATTAAAAATATAATTATATATAAATGAAAAGTATAAAAGATTTTATTAAAGAATCCTTTAAAATAGGTGTAAATAAAATGGTTGATACATCTAAGATAGATAAAGAAAAACCGCAATTTTGGGAAGTCGGAGATATTTTATATGGTACACGCGGATATACTATGACACTTCCTTGTTTTTTCAGAATTAAGAAAAAAACACCAAAGGGATTTACTATTGTTGAATTAGAAGAAAAAATAGTATCTGGACATAGAAACGGCCAATGGGAATCTGTTGCTGATTTAGAAGGTGAAGAAAGTAAACCTGCTAATGTAAGAATTAATAAATGTGGTAGTGTGAAACTAGACAGAACTTATTTGCATTACTGGGATGGTAAACCTGTTTGCGGTGATGATATGGATTAATATTATATATGGGTAAAAAAGACGAAATATTAGAACAGGAATTCGGTAAAGACAATGAACTGAATGATATATTAAACCAGATTAGAAAACAATATGGTGAAGGTACTGTTATGATGTTAGGAGAATCATCAACTATGGATATTGATGTTATTCCTACAGGATCTTTATCATTGGATATAGCTACCGGTATTAACGGTTATCCTCGTGGCCGTATAGTTGAAATATACGGTCCTGAATCATCAGGAAAAACTACATTAGCTATACATGCTGTTGCAGAAGCACAGAAATTAGGTTTACGGGCTGCATATGTCGACGCTGAAAATGCATTTGACAGAGAATATGCATCTAATCTTGGTGTTGATGTTGATAATCTTTTATTTACCCAACCAGATTGTGGTGAAGACTGTTTAGATATAGCCACAAAACTTATATCATCTGGGAAAATCGGTATTTGTGTTATTGATTCTGTTGCAGCATTAATACCACGCGCGGAATTAGAAGGTGATATAGGTGATGCAAGAATAGGATTACAAGCAAGATTAATGAGCCAGGCATTACGTAAAATGGTAGGTGTAATTAAAAAAGCTAATTGTCTGTGTATATTCATTAATCAAATAAGGGAAAAAATAGGTATATTATTCGGTAATCCAGAAACGACCACAGGAGGTAATGCTTTGAAATTTTATGCATCAATGAGAATAGAAGTTAGAAAATCATCACAGATAAAAGACGGTGAAGAAGCTACTGCAAATTTAACTAAGGTAAAAATTGTCAAGAATAAATGTGCCCCTCCATTCAGAAAAGCAGAATTTGAAATAGAATATGGTAAAGGTATTAATAAATTAAATGAAATTATAGATACCGCTATTTCTTTAGATATAATACATAAGTCAGGATCATGGTTTTCTTATGGCGAAGATAAACTAGCCCAAGGGAAAACAAAAACAATAGAACTGTTAGAAGATAATCCTGAACTGATGGAAGAAATAGAAGAAAAAGTTATATATGAACTGCAACACAAAAATGATACAAAAATACAAGAACTGTTGGAATAATGAAAAGTCTGTATACATATATAAAAGAATCATATGATGATTATCTTAAATTATCAGATGAAGATAAAGAAAAATTGTTAAAACTTGATCTTGAATACGGAAAGATCATGTTGATAGCAAGATATGAAACAGTATGTAGAAGAATAGATAATAATGATGAAGAATGGGAAAATTTTGAAACTAATTATATAAATAACGGAAAAAAATATTATCCTATATTAAAGTTTCCTGATTTTGAATATGAAAAATATGATTTAAAAAACAGGGTAGAAAAGCTTATTGATAAATTTATAGAATTTGATATACTGTTATCAAAGTATTATATAGATAATTTAGAAACGGTACGTTTTCAAATAGAATATATTGAACAACTTGAATCAGATGACTATGAATTATCTGTAGGGAAGAAAACGGCATTTAAAAAAGAATTATTAGATGAGGCGTTTAAAATAATAGCTGAAACAGATTCATATAAACAACCTGAAGATAAAGAATATAAACGTGATAAATCCGGTGATATAGTAAAAAAAAGAATTAAAAACGCACTTGATGAATATGGATATGACTGGAAAATAATAGAAGATAATAAAATGCCGCCGAGAATGGGAGTCAATCCGGAAAAGACATTCAGGATCCGTACTACAGCTAAATTTTCAGATGTTGATATTGAAAGTCTTATAGCTCATGAAATACGAGGCCATGTTCAAAAAAGATGGAATGCATATCAGACTGGTCTTTTCTTATTTGTGTTCGGATTACCAGGTAAGAATATTTTTGATGAAGGTATGGCTATATGGAATACGTTTAATTTAACTATACATCATAAACCTGCAGCAATGTTCAATATAGCATTATCATATATATCATGTTACTATTGTTCTAAATATGATTTCTGTGAAGCATTTGACAGACTTAAACAACTATGTGAAGGTAAGAATGTTTCAGACAAACGAATATTTACACAAATGATACGTGAAAAACGATCAACAATAAGAACAGACAGATTGGGATACTGGTCTGGTGATATAGATTATTTCCGCGGATATAAAATGATAGACAGTATGACTACAGATGAACGTAAAAAAATAATGAAGTGGAATATCGGTCCTCATCAATATTATGAAATAGATGCATTTGAAAAATTCGTATCTGTAAATGATTTAAAACCTATATCTAATTCTAGACTCGAACAAATAACAAAAGAATACAAATTTAAATGAATTATTTTTATGTATATGAAATCATTAAACCAATATATAAATGAATCATTTAAAATCGGCAAGAATAAAATAGTCAATAAAACTTATAAATATTTTCCTAAATCAAAAACAAAATTACAGCAAATTATTATTAGTCTTATAAGTAAATATGGAAAAGATGCGAATTTAAATGAAATAGATACTTCTGAAATAACGGATATGTCTGAATTATTTTCTGATTTTAATGTCGGTAAAATAAATATATCTGATTGGAATGTATCACAAGTGAGAAATATGAATGCCATGTTTGCAGGTAATCCTGATTTTGATTGTGATTTAAGTAGCTGGGACGTATCTAAAGTTAAAGATATGAGGTTTATGTTTTATAACTGTGTAAACTTTGAAGGAAAGGGATTAGAAAATTGGAATGTTGAAAAAGTTGAAGATATATCAAATATGTTTCAATATTGTCATAAATTTACTGGAAAATCCATAGAAGATTGGAACCTTAAAAGTATTAAATTTATGTATAATACATTTGCATGGTGTAGTCATCTGGATTGTAATCTTGAAAAATGGACTGATAAATTACCTAAAAATGTAGCAATTAATGATATATTTAAAGGTTGCTCAGGTATATTTAAAGAACCTTCATGGGCATAAAAAAATTAAAATAAACTAAATGATAAAAAAATTATTAACGGCAATAATGGGAGTAGCAGTTAAAAAGAAACAAAAGAAAGAAGGATTTATGAAAAAACTAGTCAAATCTGATACTAATGTCAGTATGATGAATTTTTTCTTATTAGCTACATTATGTGTAGGTGTTATATTACTTTTTATACCTGCTGTAGGAATTATTGTTGATATTATATATAACCACACAATAACAATTAATATGTCTGATTTAAGCGCATATATAATTGCTGTTGCCGGTATATTTACTGCAGGAGGTCTTTCTGCGGCGTGGACTGAATTCGCATATTCTAAATATGACGTTAAATTACCTACTGAAGAAGATATGGCTCGAGCTGAAGAAGCAAAAGACGCCATTGAATCAGCCGGTGAAGATGATATAAATTTATCTCGTGAATAAATGAAATCATTAAGTCAACATATTAAAGAATCATTTAAGATAGGCCGTAATAAAATGGCTGATATATATAATTATCATCCTAAAACAAA
>Ga0247609_10001750_pt1 | contig 24779 bp, 22 predicted proteins | sample 172DNAGHGlowgp2_FD_193487 | JGI IMG/M metagenome (GOLD analysis project Ga0247609, IMG submission 193487) | Sheep rumen microbial communities from Palmerston North, Manawatu-Wanganui, New Zealand - 1728 DNA GHGlow gp2 | ecosystem: Host-associated > Mammals > Digestive system > Stomach > Rumen ...
CCCTTTTAATATTATTCTCAGTAATAATTGAAATTTCCGAGTTTGAAATATCCATTTTACTAGCAATAAAATTAACTATATCAAGTATATGAGAAGGATCATTTTTATGTCCTCTATAAGGAACAGGAGTTAAATAAGGACTATCAGTCTCTAATACTACATTATCTAATCCTATTTTTTTTAAAGTTTCAATTAAATTACAATTTTTAAAAGTTATTACTCCATTAATTCCTATTAAAAATCCTAGTTTTATATAAATACAAGCAGTTTCATAACTTCCATTAAAACAATGAATAACACCCTTAACATCATATTTCTTAATACACTCTATAGTATCTAAAGTTGCTTCTCTACTATGTATAATTACAGGCTTATTATATTTTTCAGCTAATTTTAATTGCTTTTCAAACAATTCTATTTGTTTATCCTTACTTTCTTTATCATAATGATAATCTAAACCTATTTCTCCTATCGCAACAACTTTTTTATTATTAATATTATTTTCTATTTCTACTAAATCCTCTTCTGAATAATTATTTACTTCCTCTGGATGTATACCTATTGCTCCATACATCCATTCATATTTTTGTATTTTCTTTAATATTTCTTGATTAGATTTTTTTTCCGTACCATTATTTATAACTCTATAAACATTATTGTTATCCATTAATTCTTTTATTTCATCTATATTATCATAATATTCATCAAATATATGACAATGCGTATCTGTAAACATATTATCACCAAAAAAAATATATAATAAAAAAAAGTAAAAATCAATCTATTGATTTTCACCTTTTTCTCCTAAAGTAAAAGCTTCTCCTGTTCCAAAAGAATTTCTAAAATCAGAAGCTAATTTCTCTAACTTAAATCCACGTTCACTTGAATTATAAGTCTCATCATCAAAAGCACGAGTTAGTTCAGTTTTGCTTCCTTCAACTGCTCTCAAGCCCATGTTTTTTACATAAAGAGAGATAATATCTCTTACACATTTAACACTAAATTCAGATGGAAAAATTTTAAAATATATTAAAACATCTTCCTCATTTGGTCTTTTATAACTTCTTAACAAAGATATTATATACTTATCAAATTCACTAATAAATCTTTCTGTGTAAGTATATAAATCAAGATATTCTTTATCTCCAAAACGAATTGAACTTAAATGATCAGTTACATCTTTGTAATATTCAATAAGATTCGCTAAAAACTCAATATACGAAATAAAATCTTTATCTTCTACAGAAAAATACGTTGTATCAATTTCTTTTAAATTATTATCAATTTCAATAATATCTCCAATAGTATATCCAACAAAAGGATGAGATAATATTGTTCTCTCAGTATTATTTTCTTTACTCATACCATAACCACCTCAACAAACTCTATTTTATATAATAAACATACGAAAATCAACAAAAAAATTGGTTCATACGAAATATTTAAGCTATTCTCCTTATTTCTCACTATTCGGCTTACCAGTCCAACCATTTCTCTCTTCTTGAACTTCATCTTCATCATCTACTGTATAATACTTTAAAAATATTCCTTGTCCAAAAGCTTCACCTTTTTTTACTTTAAATTCTTTATCTCCTTCATTTTGTAGAGCAAACCACATATGCCCTTCATTATCAACATTATTATAGAAATCACTATCTATAATTCCAACTTGATTACATAAACGAACATTCCATTTAAATCCCATACTACTTCTAACAAAGAGCATAAAAGTTTCATCTTTAGGATACATAGCTTTAATTCCTGTAGGTACCTTTTTTATCTCCCCTGGTTTTATACTAAAACTCTCTATTGCAAAAAAATCATATCCTGCACTATATTTTGTCTTTCTAGACGGAACTTTATACTCTTCATATAATTTTATATCATCTTTTATATCTTTCTTAAATTGTTCAAAAGATATTTTTTCTAACCTTCTCATAACTACCACCATTCTCCATAACAAGTATATCATAAAATGTATATTAAAAATTATTATATTTATGAAAAAATCAACCATTATTATGATTGATTATTTTATTTCTTTTAAAGAATAAGCTATATCTCTAAATTCAGAATTATACAATGTTTTATTATCTAATTCAGTCCACATTAATAACTGATTATAATAATTGTTAGTTTCAATAAAATATAATTGGAGATAAACCTTTTCACCATTCATTTCTAGTTCGTTTTCAATAAATCTAGTATTTAGACCACCTTCATCTGATCTTCTTATCTTACTATCATCCAATTGATAACTCTCTTTAACATTGCTATAAACTGTATCAAACCAATAATTAAAACTGCTAAAAGAGCTCTTTTCCTCACTAATAACAATTAAATATTTAATTTCATCTGCTCCTATTAATTCTAAACAAGCATCATCATTCATTTTTTCTTCTTTATACTCACTCCAACTATTAGGAGTTTCAACTTTTATTTTATTATTATCACAAATAAATGCTAATTTTTTAGAAATATCCTTTTCTACTACCTCTTCTTTTTCCTCTATATTTTTTACTTCCACATCTTCTTTTTTACCACCACAGCCTGTACATAAACATATAATTAAAAACATGGTTAAAAAAATATAATTAATCTTTTTCATATTATCATTCCTTACCTTCAATTTCCTTTTTTACTTCCTCTAATAAAGGAATCAAATAGTATAAAAAGTGTTTCTTTTGATTTAATAAAGTTAAAGCAATGATTACTTTATTACTTACATATTTTAATCTAAATCTCGGATTAATTCTATAAGCAGTAATAAAAAAGTCTTCTCCACTAATATTATTAGATACCTTTTCTGGCAATTCAACCTCTATTTCTCTATCTGATTGTCTAACAGTATCTATTCCTAGTTCTAAAGCTTGCTTTTCAAACCACTCTTCATACATATAAATCTCTATTTCTTCACTTATTTTACCAAATCTATCTTCTAGCTCACTTTTTACTTCTTGTAACTTCAAATATCCATCTATCTCATTTATTTTTTTATGTATTTCTATTTTAATATCTTCATCAGAAACATAAGAATCACTAATATGAGTTTCAACTTCTACTAATGACTTAGTAGATTCTTCCTCTTCTTCAGGAATTTCTTCACCCTTCATTCTTCTCATTTCTTCATCTATCATTTGCATATACATTTCTATTCCAACTGTATCTACAAATCCGGCTTGTTCTGAGCCAAGTAAATCCCCAGCTCCTCTTATACTTAAATCTCTCATTGCAATACGATATCCACTACCAAGCTCAGTAAACTCTTTTATTGCTTGTAGTCTTTTTACCGCAATCTCATTTAACATCTTTGATTTATCATACATTAAATATGCATAAGCAATTCTATTACTACGCCCAACTCTTCCTCTTATTTGATATAACTGAGATAATCCAAAATTATCAGCATCATATATTATTAAAGTATTAACATTACTTATATCAATACCTGTTTCTATAATAGTTGTACAAAGTAAAATATCAAATTCCTGATTTACGAAAGATTCCATAACTCTTTCTAATTCTTGCTTACTCATCTGACCATGAGCATAAGTTATTCTAGCTTCTGGTACTAACTTATGGATTTGAGACATTTTAGATTCTATGGATGCAACTTTATTATAAAGAATAAATATTTGACCATTCCTAGATAATTCTTTATATATAGCATCTTTTATAATTAAATCATTTTCTTGTATCACATAAGTTTGAACAGGGTATCTATTAGTAGGTGGTGTATCAATTATTGATAAATCTCTAAGACCTGACAAAGCCATTTTTAGTGTTCTAGGTATTGGCGTAGCACTTAATGTTAAAACATTAACATCATTTTTATACTGCTTTATCTTTTCTTTATGAGAAACACCAAATCTTTGTTCTTCATCAACAATAAGCAATCCTAATTTACCAAATTTTACATCATTTGATAACAATCTATGAGTACCAAAAACCAAATCAATAGTTCCCTTTTCTAGACCTTCTAATATTCTTTTTGTCTCTTTACTAGAAGTAAACCTATTTAGTAAAGCTATTTCAATTGGATAATTCTTAAACCTCTCTAATGCATTCTCATATTGTTGTTTAGATAAAATTGTAGTAGGACATAAATAAAACACTTGTTTATTATTAACAATAGTCTTAAACATTGCTCTAAAAGCAACCTCAGTTTTACCAAATCCAACATCTCCACACAATAACCTATCCATTGGAACAGATGATTCTAAATCTTTATTAATATCTTCAATTGCTTTCAATTGATCAGCTGTTTCATCATAAATAAATTCCGAACCAAAAACAGCTTCTTCTGCATAATCCCTAAAAGGAGTTCCTTTAATATTACTTCGAGCTGCATATAGTTTTATTAATTCACCACTAATATCCTTAATTCTATTTCTAAGTTCTCTTTTTTTCTTAATCCAACTAGTACTATTTAATCTATCTAATTTAGGAGCTGCTCCTTCTTTACCAGAATACTTTAATATTGTAGATATTTTTTCAACAGGAATATATACTTTATCATTACCTGCATAATTAATTTGTAAATAATCCTTTTTTAAGCCATTTTTTGATAAAGTAATAACACCATTATATATTCCTATACCATGTTGAGTATGAACAACAAAATCACCTATATTAAGTTGACTAAAATCTTTTAATTTTTTCCCAACTTTATATGAATTTTTATAGTTAATAACAGCATTCTTAGTCTTTTCTATATCATTAGCACCAATTACTACATATTTATCAAAGACAAAACCTCTATTAATCTTTTTATATACAATATTAATTTCTTTATCTATTAAATTATCCTTTTTTACTACATGATAACTTGGTAAAAAAGGACTTAAACTTTTTAATTGTTTTTCATTATTTAAACAAATAATAATAGTTTTACCTTCTATTATTCTTTTATTACAATACTTACCAAGTAATTCAAAATCACTATTAAAATTATCAACTTCTTGAGATTTAAATTTTAATTGTTTACCATAATTATTATCATTAATTGTATTCAAATATATAACATAATTATATTTTATATCTTCTAACTCATACATATATTTCTCATTAGAATTATTACTACTATTATACTCACTAATATCATTTAATAATTTTTCATAAGAAACATCTACTTGATCCTTATTTATAATGACTAATAAAGGATCATTTAAATAATCATATATAGAACTCTTTTTATCTCCTATTACTTCAATATATGGCTTCAATTCTATTTCGGAGATAACTTGTGTAGATAATTGACTATTTTCATCAAAATACCTAATAGAATCAATTTCATCTCCAAAGAATTCAATTCTTATAGGATGTTCTTCATCGATTAAAAAAACATCAATAATAAAACCTCTAACAGCATATTCTCCAGTAGTAGTAACTAAACTTTCTCTATTATAACCATATTTATTTAATATACTAATAATATCATCTCTACTAATTTGCTTTTGATTAGATATTTTAAAACATAAATCCGAATTGTTCTTTTTATCAGGCAAATACCTTAAAAATCCCATTAAATTAGTAACTATTATACATTTTTTACCTTCATTAATAACATTTAAAGTTTCAAGTCTTTTATTCTTTAAATCAGGAGATATAGCAACAGCAACACTAGTTAAAAAGTCATCCATTGGAAATAGACATACTTCATCTATGTATGTCTTAATTTGATCATAATAAGTATTTGCTTCATACAAAGTATTAGTTAAAAGCAAAATATTCTTATCAGTTTCATAAAACTTATTAATAACATAAAAAATATTTAGTTCTTTTGTTAACCCAGTTACTGTTAAACCATTTTCATATTTAAAATATTCTTTTAAAAAATTCATTATATCCCCTTACTTCTTAGTATTATAAATGTTCATTGTCCTATCTATACCATTCTTAAGAAAACAATTAATGATTTTATTATATGTATCTTGTTCTTTTTTTAATAATTCTTTATCTGCTTTAGAAAAATTACCTAAAACATAATCTTTAGTATCAATACTTCTATCATGTGATATTCCTATCTTCAACCTAGCAAAATCTTTAGAATTCAATCTATTAATAATAGATTTAATCCCATTATGTCCACCATCACTACTATTAGTTTTTAATTTATATGTACCAAACTTCAAATCCAAATCATCATGAACAACTAAAATGTCTGATAAGTCTATGTCATAATAATTAACAAATTGAACAACTGCATCACCAGACAAATTCATATACGTTAAAGGTTTGACAAATAAAACCTTTTCCCCATTAATTATTTCCTCATAGTATTCAGCATTAAACTTCTTTTTCCACTTTACGTCACCTAAATAATTATCAAGAACAATAAAACCAACATTATGTCTAGTATCGTTATATGAACTACCTGGATTACCTAATCCAACAATTATTTTCATTATTTCACCTCATTGAATATTCCCTTAAAAGATCCCATATTAGAAATGTCCATCGGTGGACTGACTTTTAAACTTCCACAATTACCATTTTTAATAGCTTTTATTAATACCATAATTGCTTCTTTTCTAACATTTGAATAAATAAACTGAATCTTTTTAATTCCAAATCTATATTTATTTAAATAAACAATTAATTCTTCTAATCGATCGCACCTATGTACAATACATAATGGTGCTTTATTCTTTAATAAATACCTAGCTGAAATCATAACATCTTCTAGGTTCATCTCTAATTCATGCCTTGCAATAGCTTTTATTCTATTCTCATTTATTAATGATGAATTATTACTAAACTTAAAATAAGGCGGATTACAAGTAACTATATCAACGCTTTCTGCATCAAAATAATCGCTTATATTTTTGATATTATCATTAATAATTTCTATCCTATTATCTAATTTATTTTCTTTAATACTCATCTTAGCCAAATCAGCTATAGATTTTTGTAATTCAACACCATATATCTTATTATCGGTTTTTGTAGACAGAATTAAAGGTACAGGAGCATTACCTGTACACAAATCAACAATATTATTACTCTTTTTATCTATATCAACAAATTCAGCTAATAAAATAGAATCTAACGAAAACTTAAAATTATCTTCATCTTGATAAATAGAAAAGCCATAATAATCATATAAATCATTTTTTACTATCGTCATTATCTAACACAATCTCTCTAATAACACCATCTACATCAATTTTATACCTTCTTTTTAAAACATCAACCGATACAACTTTTCCCATACCATATTCACTTTTAATAGTTTGACCAACAGAAGGCATACCAAATTGACATCTAGTATATTCTTCATCTTCATATGTTAAACAACATAATAGTCTTCCACATAATCCATTAATTTTAGATGGATTCAAAGCAATATTTTGATTCTTAGCCATATTCATAGTAACAGAATCAATATGGCTTAAAAAGGTTGAACAACATAAAGTTCTTCCACATTGACCTATTCCACAAACCATTCTTGCTTTATCTCTAGCCCCTATTTGTCTTAATTCAATTCTAGTTTTATAAATACTAGCCAATTTTTTTGCTAATTCTCTAAAATCAACTCTTTCATCAGCAACAAAATTAAATAGCAATTGCTTTTTATCTAAAGTATAAGAAACATCTATAATATTCATTTCAATACCTAATTCTTGTACTATTTCTCTTGATTTTTTTAATGCTTTATCTGCCAAAGATAAGTTTTTTAAATACGTATCATAATCTTCATCCGAAGCTATTCTTTCAATATTCTTTAAGTCATTAATATCCATTTTTAACTTATTTTCATCTATACGTCTAATAACTTTTCCTAGCTGAATACCCTTATCAGTATTTACTACTACATATTTACCAGACTCAATTTCCATATCTTTGCCATTAAAATAATAAACTTTTCCCTCTTCTTTTAATACAATACCATAAATATTATTCACAAATATTCCTCATTTCTAGAACAAATTTATCCAAAATTAACTCTATGTTACCATTACTTTGAATATATTTCAAAATAGTTTCAATTAAATCAACAACTATAATAATCTTTTCTAAAGGAAGATCATTAAATAAGTTTATATTATAATTATTATGCTTTCCTTTAATATATAAAGAGAATACCAATATCATTTCTTTAAAAAATTCAAGCCATTCTGACCTTTCCTTAAAATAATTAATAGCTTCAACTTTATTATATAAGATTCCCTCATTATTCCTGTATATATTATTTAAATAATTAGATATTAAATCTCCATATAACATATTATCTACATCAATATCATAATAAAGACTATACTCTTGGCACCTGCTTCTAATAGTAGAAATAACATTCATCTTATTAGAAGTTATAAAAAATCCCAATATATTATCTTCTGGTTCTTCTAAAAACTTCAATAATGAATTAGCACTAGAAGCATTCATTTTTTCACATTCATTTACTACGTATATATTATATTTAGAAAAAATAGGTATTGATTGAAACCTATCAATTATTTCTTGAATTTGAATTTTTTTTATCTGTGTCCCATCTGGCTCAATTTTAATAAAACTAGGAAGTGAATTATTATCAATTAATTCACATAAATTACAAGATTTATCATCGCAATCATCTTTATATTCTTTTTCACAATTTATTGTTTTGACAAACTTCAAAAGATCAGAATAGCATTTATTAAAATCATTAGTTTCAAGCAAAAAAGCATGAGAGAGTTTATTCTCATGATATCTTTTTACTAAATCTTTAAAAATACTATTTTCAAACAAAAATATCACCTTCTATTATTTTGATATTTTCTTTCTATCATTTAAAGCTCTATCTAAGGTAATTTCATCTAGGAAATCAATCTCTGCTCCCATCGGAATACCATAAGATAATCTAGAAATACTAACATTCATCTTTTCTAATTTCTTTTGCAAGTATAGAGTTGTAGTATCACCTTCAACAGTTGATTTTAAAGCAATTATTACTTCAGGATTCTTGAGTTTTTCAACTCTTTGTAATAACGAAGCAATATTTATATCTTCCGGATTTATATCATCAATTGGAGAGATTAAACCATTTAAAACATGATAAACTCCATCATAATTTCCTGCTTTTTCAAATGCAAAAACACTTTTATAATCCTCTAAAACACAAATAATATTCTTATTTCGTCCTTCATCTGAACATATAGAACACATTTCACTATCAGTAATATGCCCACAAACAGGGCATTGATGAAGATTTTTTTTAGATTCAAGCAAAGCTGCTGCAAAATTATTAACATCTTCATCAGACATACCAAGAACTGAAAGAGAATATCTTTCAGCACTTTTCTCACCAACTCCAGGTAGTTTTTTATAACAATTAATTAAATTTGACAAACAAGTTGGATAAATCATTATAATAATCCACCAAATTGACCACCATAAGCTCCAAGTACACTACTAATTTCCTCTTCAGCCTTACCTAGTGCATCATTAACAGCTATTACCATCATATCTTGTAAGACTTCTAAATCATCAACAGTAATTGAATCCTTATTTTTTATCTCAACACTAACTAGTTTTCTATCACCTGTAACAACTGCTTCAACTAATTCAGAGTTACCAATAAACTTTTTTTTGTCAATTTCTTCCTTCTTTTTTGTTATTTCCTTTTGCATTTTTTGAGCTTGTTGCATTAAAGCTTGCATATTCATATTAAAAACCTTCTTTCTTATTCTATTTCATACGAATCAAAAATTTCACTAGCAACCTTTTCAATTTCATCGACATCAATATCATTATCACTAGTTTCAATATCAGAACTTAAAACTTTTTCATCGATATATTTATATTTTATTTTATTTTTTAAATTAATTCTATACTTTTCAACCTCTTTTTTCCATAAATCATCAGTAACAGCTGCAAAAAGCATATCTATATCACTAAAACTCTTATAATACTTTTCAATTTTATCAATTTCCATATTAATTAAATCATTTGTACTTTCATTCTTACTTTGTAATAAGGAATATTTCCCGGAAGCTGCTAAAATATGAGAATCAGCAAGCAATGATACTAAATTACGATCATTATCCATTAAATAATTCATAAAATCCATCCAACTAGAAGTAATCTTATTTTTTTCATCCTTTGACGCATCAACAAAACAATTATTTATTCTTATTGAAACATCAATACTTACTTCTTTAGCAGTTTTAGTTTTATTTCCCAAAGTCTTTGTAGAAGCAGCTTTTTTAGAAACTTTTTCAGGAATTGGCATTTGATTATTTCCCAATTCAACAGGCTGTTTATTATTTAAATTATTTCCCGGGAAATAATTATTTACTTCATTATTTGTGGATAACTGCGAATTATTTTGCTTTTTAATATATTTTAATAAAGTAATCTCAATTAAGACAAAAGGATTAACATTTATATTTAGCTTTCCCAACAAATCATTCAAATCGACAATAATATTATAAATATCATCATAGTTATAGTCATATTTAGACGCTCCGATCTTAATATTTATTGCATATTTCCTTAATTCAATTATTAATTTTTCAATAAATACCGAATAATTTGTTCCCCTTTCTTGAATATCATCTAACAATCTTACTAGTTCATCAATATTTCCCAAGAATATACTATCTATAATCTCATCTATTCTGCTTGTTGATACACTACCAAAATTTGAAGTTACTATATCCGCAGTAATTTCATTATTTCCCGAAGATAATTGATCTAAAATACCAAGAGCATCTCTCATTCCTCCAGCAGAAATTAAAGCAATTTCATCTAATGCATCATCTGTTATATTAATCTTTTCTTCGCCACATATATACTTTAATCTTCCAACTATATTATTTGAAGAAACAGGCTTAAAATCAAACCTTTGACACCTGGAGAGAATTGTAATTGGAACCTTTTGAATCTCTGTAGTGGCTAAAATAAACACTACATGACTTGGTGGTTCTTCTAAAGTTAATAACAACGCATTAAATGCGCCTGGAGACAACATATGTACTTCGTCTATTATATAAATTTTATATTTTAAGTTAGTTGGAACCAGCTTAACATTGTTAATAATCTCTCTTATATCCTCTACACTGTTATTTGATGCTGCATCAAGCTCAATAATATCAGGACTTTCCTTAAAAGATAGACAAGATCCACATTCATTACAAGGATTCCCATCTTTATTTTGTTCACAATTTAATGCTTTAGCAAATATTTTTGCCGTACTAGTCTTTCCTGTTCCTCTTGGCCCTGTAAATATATAAGCATGAGATGTTTTTCCATTAATAATAGCGTTTTTTAGCATATTTATTGTATATTCTTGTCCAACAACACTATCAAAGTTATCAGGCCTATATTTTCTATATAATACCTTATATGACACAATAATCACCTACCAAGTCATATTATAGCATAAAAAAAGAGGTTTTCACCTTTTATTCTTGAAATATTCTTTTATTATAACCTCATACTTATTAACAAGTTTTAAATATTCTTCATTTTCTAATCTTTTTTTGTTAATAAGTACTAAGTTATTAACAGATTTATTATTTAAAAAGTAAAAAACTTGATCTATTCTAGCTTCTTTTATGATAGTTGTGCACATATCACAAGGTTCCATGTTAACAATCATACTATAACCATTTAATCGCCAATCGTTAATTTTCTTCTCAGCAGCCAAAATAGCATTTATTTCTGCATGGCCAAGAATATTCGCCTCTTTTTGACGATTATTGGCCGCGGAAGCGACAATATTGTTATTTTTATCAAAAATAACTGCTCCTATCGGTATTTCGTCATTTTCAAGCGATTCTTGCACTTTTTTATCTAATTCTTCTAATATTTCAGAATTCATTATCAACAACTCCAAAAAAAATGTGCACACAGATAGTGATTGATGTGGCTGCTACCTTCCGGTCCTGACCAGTTTACAATATTTCTGTTGCACGTTAAGATAATATCAAATTATTCTTTTATAGTCAATTTTTTTTATATGTTCCACGTGGAACATTCACAATTTATTAACAATTAACAAGCAATGTTCCACGTGGAACATTATCCACCAATCCCAATAAAAATAGGACTTCAATCGAAGTCCTATTACTTATCAACAACTAATTATTTTCGCTATTATCAACAATTTTATTTTCATTTTTTTCTTCTAAGTTATCAACAGTTCCATCAATTTCTTCATTTTTTTCTTTATCCACAAGACTAACTGTTGCAATCACACTATCATCTTTTAATTTCATTAATCTAGTTCCTTGTGTAACTCTTCCAAGTGTAGAAATTTGATCTGTAGACATTCTCATTACCATTCCAGCATCAGTTATCAACACCAAATCTGTATCAGGACGATAAATTTTGAATGAAGCAATATCACCATTTTTATCACTAATACTCATTGCTTTTACACCTTTGCTACCTCTTTTTGTTTGTCTATATTCATTAACAGCTGTTTTCTTTCCATAACCATTTTTGGTTACCATAATTATTTCACTATCTTCATTTGCAATTTCAGCACCAATACAAGTAGAATCTATCAACTCAATTCCTTTAACACCACTAGCAGTTCTACCCATAATGCGCACTTCTTGTTCATTAAACTTACACATTCTTCCATTTGAAGAACCTAAAAGTACTAAATCATTGCCATGAGTCATTTTAACAGCTATCAATTCATCATTTTCTCTCAGTGTTATACATATTTTACCACTTTGTCTAATATTTTTAAACTCTTCAATTGAAGTTCTTTTAACAATTCCTGATTTTGTTACAAATATCAAATTGTTTTCTTCATTAACACTATCTCTGTTAACTTTAATTATAGAATTAACCATTTCATCTTTTTCAATTTGCAATAAATTGATTATTGGCAATCCCTTTGATTGTCTACTATATTCAGGAATTTCATACCCTCTAAGTCTATATACTTTACCTTTATTAGTAAAGAATAAAACATCGTCATGAGTTTGAATATTAATCATTTGTTCAACAAAATCCTCTTCATTTGTAGACATACCTTTTATTCCTACTCCACCCCTATTTTGAGCCTTAAAGGTATCAGAAGTAGTTCTTTTTATATAACCCTTATTAGTTAATGCTATAATAACATCCTCATTTGGAATCAATGATTCATCTTCAATATAATCAATAGCAGTCATGTCGATATGTGTACGTCTATCATCAGCGAACTTACGTTTGATTTCCAACATTTCTTCCTTAATTATATTCATAATCTTTTCATTACTTGCAAGAATTCCTCTCAATTCATCAATTGTTTGATGCAATTGAGCTAAAGTATTTTCCACTTCATCTCTAGCTAAACCAGTCAATCTTCTAAGTCTCATGTCTAATATAGCTTGAGATTGAATATCATCTAATCCAAATCTTTCCATCAAATTAGCTTTTGCTTCAGCATCATTTTTAGCCGCTCTAATAAGTTTTATTATCTCATCAATATTATCTAAAGCTATCTTCAATCCCTCGTAAATATGGGCTTGTTTTTCTGCTTCTGCTAAATCATATTGAGTCCTTCTAATAATAACCTCTTTTTGATGTTCTACATATTTTATTAAAATATCCTTTAAACCTAATGTTTTAGGAACACCCTGATCTAACATCAATAAAATTATACCATAATTTGTTTGAAAATCAGTATGTTTATATAACTTATTTAACACTACCTGTGCATTAGCATCCTTTTTTAATGTTATGGTTATTTTTATACCATTCTTCATATCAGAATGATAATCTGAAATACCTTCAATAACCTTATTATGTACTAAATCAGCAACTTTATTCTTTAAATCTAAAGTATTAACTCCATAAGGTACTTCATCAATTACTATATAATTTCTACCATTTTTCTCTTCAATAGTAGCTTTACTTCTAATAGTAATTGAACCACGTCCAGTCTCGTAAGCCTTCTTAATACCACTATTTCCCAAGATTAATGCTCCAGTTGGGAAATCTGGACCAGGTATAATTTTCATCAAATCTTCTAAAGTAATATCTGGGTTGTCTATAACTGCTACACAACCATCAATTACTTCTCCTAAATTATGAGGAGGTATATTAGTTGCCATACCAACAGCAATACCCATAGTACCATTTACAAGTATATTAGGAAATCTAGATGGTAATACTCTTGGTTCTTTTTCGGTAGCATCAAAGTTATCATCCATATCAACAGTATTTTTTCTTATATCTCTTAATAATTCCAATGAAATTTTAGATAATCTCGATTCAGTATAACGCATCGCTGCAGCACCATCACCATCGATATTACCAAAATTTCCATGTCCATCAACAAGCATATATCTATAAGAGAAATCTTGGGCCATTCTAACCATTGCTTCATAAATACTTGAATCTCCATGTGGATGGAATTTACCCATAACATCCCCAACTATTTTTGCTGATTTAACATGTGGTTTATCAGGAGTAAATGATGAAGTATACATTGACCATAAAATACGTCTATGAACAGGTTTTAATCCGTCTCTAAGATCTGGTAATGCACGAGATGTTATTACACTCATTGAATAATCTAAGAAAGATTCTCTTATTTCTTCAACTATATTATTATGTTCTACTCTATCCATACTCTTACACCCCCTAAATATCTAGGTTCTTAACGAATTGAGCATTACTTTCAATGAATTTTCTTCTTTCCTCAACATCGTCACCCATTAATTCTGAAAATACTTGATCTGCTAATCTAGCATCTTCAACTGTTATTTTTCTTAATACTCTTTTTTCAATATCCATTGTTGTTTCATTTAATTCTTCAGCATCCATTTCTCCAAGACCTTTCATACGAGCAATCTCAAATTTAACATTCTTTTCATTTAACATTGCTACATATTCATCTCTTTCAGCTTCATCTAGGACATACTTTCTATTTTTTCCATGAGTAATCCTAAATAAAGGTGGTTGAGCAGCAAAAACGTGTCCTGCTTCAACTATTGGTCTAAAAAATCTATAGAATAGTGTTAATAATAATACTCTAATATGAGCTCCATCTACATCGGCATCAGTCATTATTATAATCTTGTCATATCTTAATTTATCTAGATTAAATTCATCACCTATACCAGTGCCAAATGCTGTAATTATAGACTTAATTTCATCATTTCCCAATGCTCTATCAAGTCTAGCTTTCTCAACATTTAATATCTTACCTCTCAAAGGTAATATAGCCTGAGTCATTGAATTGCGACCTTTTTTAGCAGATCCACCAGCCGAATCTCCTTCGACAATAAATATTTCACATTCTGAAGGATCTTTAGAAGAACAATCTGTTAGTTTTCCGTAGAAATTAGATACATCTAAGTCCTTTTTTCTAACAGTTTCTCTTGCTTTTTTGGCTGCTAAGCGGGCATATGATGCTTGAACAGTTTTCTCAATAATTATCCTTGCTTCTTTTGGATTTTCCATTAAAAATCTTTCTAAACCTTCACTAAATACATCATCAGCTATTTTTCTAACTTCAGCATTACCTAGCTTAGTTTTAGTTTGACCTTCAAATTGTGGATCAGGATGTTTGCAGCTTATAATCATTGTTAAACCTTCTCTAACATCATCACCAGTAAGAGCATCATCTTTTTCTTTTAACAACTTATTATTTCTTGCATAATTATTTATAATTCTCGTAAGTGCTCTTTTAACCCCATCTTCATGGGTTCCACCTTCATAAGTGCTAATATTATTAGTAAAAGAATATATTTGATTACTATAATCAGTACTATATTGAAAAGCAACCTCAAAAGAAATACCATTTTCTTGACCTTCAACATAAACAATATCATTATGTAAAACATTTTTATTCTTATTTAACTTTTCAACAAACTCAATTATTCCACCATTATATAAGAATTCTTTTTTCTTCTCATTCTCTCTTAAATCAGTTAAACTTATTCTTAATCCTTTATTCAGAAAAGCTAATTCCTCTAATCTATTAGCTAAAGTATCAAAATTATAAACAGTAGTTTCCTTAAAAATCTCTGGATCAGCTTTAAATGATACTGTTGTTCCTGTTCTATCAGGAGAACAATCTTCAATTACTTCAAGTTTACCTACAGGATGTCCACCATTTTCAAATCTTTGAAAATAAACATGTCCTTCCCTATAAACTCTAACCTCTAACCAAGTAGATAAAGCATTTACTACAGATGCACCTACACCATGTAAGCCTCCAGATACCTTATATCCACCACCACCAAATTTACCACCTGCATGTAATACAGTAAAAATGGTTTCAATTGTGGATAACCCTGTTTTTTGATTAATTCCTGTTGGCATTCCTCTACCATCATCTTTTACAGTAATAACATTATTCTTTTCTATTATTACTTCAATATCATCACAATACCCAGCCAAAGCTTCATCAACAGAATTATCAACAATTTCCCAAACTAAATGGTGTAAACCTCTTTCAGAAGTTGTTCCAATATACATTCCAGGTCTTTTTCTAACTGCTTCTAAACCTTCGAGAACTTGAATATCGCTATCACTATACTCTTCCTTCATTCTTATTAACCTCCCTTATTTTTCCATCAATAACTTCAAATAATTTACTTTTATCAACAATGTGTTTATTAACTTTATCTATTTCCGTTGTAGTAATAAAAGTTTGAACACCATCATTAATAATATCTAAAATATTATCAATTTTAGACTTGTCTAGCTCACTAAATAGATCATCTAATATAAAAATAGGATAAGACCCCAATTTCTTCTTAAATAGCCTTAAAACAGCAAATTTATATGCTATAACAGCATTCTTTTGTTGCCCTTCAGATCCATAATCCTTTATAACCTTATCACCAAATTTAAATATAATATCATCATGATGAATCCCAATAGTAGTTTTACCAAACATAATATCTTTTTCTCTTATATTTAGATACTTACTTTTAACATCTTCCCTACTTAAATCATTAAAATCAGAAATATAATTAATAATTAATCCATCTACACCAGTTATATTCTTATATAATTCACTGATATTATCATTAATCAAGTCAATAAATTCTTTTCTAGATTTATATATTTTAATCCCATAGTCTATTAGATTATCTGTTAAAACATCTAAATAATCACTAGACTTATTACTATTAAAATACATAGACTTTAAATACATATTTCTTTGTTTTAAAACCTTATTATAATTATTTAAGTTTTTTAAATAAGAATTATTAAACTGAGAAATATCTAAATTAAGATTCTTTCTTCTTGTACTTGGAGTATCTTTTATTATTCTTAAATCATCAGGGTTAAATAAAACAACTCTAATTTTAGATATATAATCACTTAGTTTGCTTATACTATTATCATTTATTTTTACTTTTTTACCATTTTCCTTAATAATAATTTTATAATCATCTGTATATCTATCTTCTACTTTCCCTTCAATTCTAGTAAAATCTTTATTATTCATTATTAATACTTTATCATTAGATCCTCTAAAAGATTTAGTTAAAGCAAGAACATAAATACTTTCAACAATATTAGTTTTTCCTTCACCATTATTACCATATATAATGTTATAATTATCAAAGTCAATTTCTAATTTGTTATAATTTCTAAAATTTATTAATTTCAAATGGTGTATTTTCATAAATAACCTCTTTTTTAACCCATATTTTAAAAAAAAGTATATATAGGTACTCCTATACATACTAATAATTATAGCACAAAAAAAGCTATTTTAATAGCTTTTTTCATGTTTTATACCTATTTTTCACCATTTTTTCTTACATCTAAAACATCTTTTAATCTAGAGCACCTATATAGTTGATTATCTATTATAGCAGTAGATGCATTAATAACTACTTTTTTACCATTTTTAAACTCAATAATAGTCTTATCTTTAAACTTATCAGGTCTATAAATATGTTTATAAGACAACCAACTACACTTTTCATTTTTTGGCGATAATGTTGGAAAAAATATAATATCTCTAGATTCTTCAACTATTACAGGCACCTTATGAGTGTAACCTATTAGTTTAGAAGTACCACTTTGTCGACCTTCAAATGAACTACCAAAATACTCACAACTTTCTTCCATAATCTTTAATGGTGTTTCATTTACAATAAATGAATCTTCTGTTTCATAAACAATAGTTTTATCATCGTCCTTAGGTACTAAAGCTATAGTATCTCTGTTTATTTCATATGATTCCATTATCAAAACCTCCCCTCTTTAAAATTTAAACCCTTATACCAATAAATATTGTTCCTTTTTGTCGATATTTGTTGAATTATTAATAAATTATTAAAAAATCGAATAAAAATAAAACTAATTAAATCTATTTTATAATAATGAAAACTTTAAAAAAAAGAACACTCCATACAATAATATGTGTGTTCTCTTTAATTATCAATTCATTTTTTAGAAGCTGGAGGATATATAGATGGATATTCCAATTCTTCAGATTCAGTTAACATTGATTTAGAAGGAATTAGCCCCAATTGAGAAACTTTATTGGCATATAACTCTGCTTCCGCTCCCTCTAATCGAGATATACTTTCTTCAGATTCTTTCATCATTTTAAACTCATTAATTAAAAATCTATCTAACTCATTTATTAATATTTTACCCCAAGAAGTTTCAAGAAGTTCATAGAATTGCGTTTTAGATACCAATACTCCTTGATATTTCGAATAAATATAAGATGAAATAGCTACCTCTATACCTTGATATAAATCAATATTCATACCATATTCTTTTAATTTATTAACTATCTCTTCATCATTATATTGTATAGATCTAATAATTATTATTAAAGCTTCTATAATTTTTGCGCCCTCTATACCTTCATCATATAACTCTTTTATCTCTTTCAATACTCTATGTTCTTCATCAGTAAAATCATTTCTCTCTAAAGCATTGCCAATAGAATATAATATACTTGTACTTGTACTATTGTAGAATAATCGAAGAATTGGAATTGTTACTCCAACTTTACTATCTCTAAAATAATAATTAAATATTGTTCTAAGTATAATATTATTCAATTCATCATATATTTCATGGACATATTTAGGATCTTGATTCAATGTTTCTACTTCATCTTTTGATTCTCTACTTTTATTCAACTCAAATGGTATTGTCTGTTTTTTTAAATTTTCAGGCCAATCACTTGATTCTACAATTTCATTATTACTTGCCTTTACTTTATCTACAGGTATAAAACTGGTTTTTTCCCATAAAATATCTTTTAGTGCATCAATTTTCTCTGGTATTATCAAGCTACTAGCAAATTCTCTAAAAGTTTCTTCACTTGGTATTTTGTTTTCAATTTTTTTACCAGAAACTATCTCAGAAATACTAAATAGATTCGGTATAGAAGGCGTTTTTTTATCAGTCATACGATATTTTTTTTCTTTAATTTTACATTCCCGACTAGTTCCAAAGCCTTCTTCTATATAGACATCTTTTTCCATCCTACAAATTAATTCTTGTTCACCATTTTTTGCTATTCTAATTACATAAATATCTAATGAGCCTTCTTCATCAGGAAATTGATTTTGTGGAGGAGTTATATTAGCCCCTGCAGAAGACATAATAGTAGCACATACTCTTATTCTTTCTCCATTAACAAAGTATTCTAATGGGGTAATAATAAAACGCTTCCCACCACCTATATATAAATGATTTTTAGCAAAATATTCTAATCCAAAAGTTATATTTTCCCTACTGTTTAAGTCACTAATATATTTATCTATAACTTTCTTTACAATATCCTCTATTTCAGAATCAGAATATGGAATTAATCTATCCTTATCATATATTTCTTGCATTTTAGCATATAATACTGAATTATTCTTTGTTTTATCTTCCATGTTATTATAATTATTCTTTTCTTTTAACTTTTCATAAGTTATATATGATACAACCACTACATCCTCACCTTCAGATGTTTTATCAAAACCTTCTATAGTAAGTACATCCTTCAACACCGACATAGTGCCCATCGCTCTAACATTAAGAATTGTTGTTAAATCTGCTTCTTTTTCTTTTCCTTCAACTTTATCTCGACATATCTTAATAATTGTATTTGCTAAATATTCTTCATATTCCGTTTTACCAAGATTAATTCTACTAATAATACTACCTTTTCCAAAAAATCCTATTGTTTTCACATCTTGAATTAATTCTTCTGGATTTCTACATATCAATTTCATTTAATTCATCTCCTAACACGTTTAGCCTCTATCCACTTATATTTAACCATAGTTTTAAATTATTATAAATAAACAACTTTTCATTTTAACACTATTATACAATTAAAAAAACAACTTTTTGTTGTTTATAAGTTGTTTTTTATCCACAATTAATAAGTTTTAATAGGTAAAATTAATTGAATTAAAGATTCATCAGTAACTGACTTAATAACAATCGGCTTAACTTCCCCATTTAATAATATTAATATTTCTTCATCTTTCATAGTTTTTAAAGCATCTAACATATATTTAGCACTAAAAGATATATCAATATTAGCATCATTACTCGTTTCAATTTCTAATTTTTCTTCTACCTTACCTATTTCTGAAGCATAAGAATTAATAACCATTTGACTATCTTTAACCTTCATTTTTACTATATTTTTATCTTTTCCTTGTGTTAATAAAGCTGCTCTATCTATAGCACTATAATAATCTGCTAATTTAGTATTAATAATAATAGAAAAATCTGTAGGAATTAAATTAGTAGTATTTGGATAAGTTCCAGACAATAGATTACTTTGAAAAATTAAATTTTTATATTTAAATAAAATCTTATTACTAAATACATGCATTTCAACATTTTCATCATCTACTATTATTTTATCTAATTCGATAATATTTTTACCAGGTATTACTATATTTATCTCCTCTTTAGTAGGTTCTTCTAAATTGATAATTTTTTTAGCTAATCTATAAGAATCTGTTGCAATACACTCAAACACATCCCCTATTATTTTAAAGTTTAATCCAGTTAACAATGGTCTTAATTCTTGAGTAGAAATTGCAAAAGATGTTTGATTTATAATACTTTTAAAAATACTACCTTTTATAACTATAGGATCTTCTTTCTCTTCTAATTTTAAACTAGGATATTCTTTAGGATCTAAGCAATTTAAATCATATTGACTATTATCAGAAGATATTCTTATTTTTAACCCATCCATTAATTCAAAATTAATTAAATCAGAAGGAAGTTTTCTTATAATATCTAATAAAAACTTACTTTGTATAATAATAGAACCAGTATTCTCTACTTTATTTATAGATTCATTAGGAATAAAACTTCTAATAGTTAATTCTGAATCACTAGCTGTTAAATATAAACCTTCTTCATTTAATTCAAATTTAATTCCATTTAATATAGGAATAATATTCTTAGCAGATATTGCTTTAACAACATTAGCTAAATTTTCAACTATAACATTTTTTTCAATTGTAAATTTCATCTTATCTCTTCTTTCTTTTATTATTATTTTTATATTAATTATTAATATTATAAAGTTAATAATGTGAATAACTTTATTCTTATCAACAATTTACTATATTCAGTAACTATTTTGTATTGTTTATAACATGTTAATTATTAACAACTTATCAACTTCTAAAGCTTAGCTTTAATTTCATTTATTATATCTTTTAATTCAGAGTTAATCTTTATATCCTCTTCAATTTTATCACAAGCATGTATTACAGTAGAATGATCTCTTCCTCCAAATTCCATACCTATTCTCGGAAAAGACTCGTCTGTAAGCATTCTACAAAGATACATAGCTACCATCCTTGGATAAGCAATACTAGCACTTCTCTTCTTACCTTTTAATACTTCTACTGTTAACTTATAATAATCAGCAACTACCTTTTGAATATTAGAAATATCACTCTTACTATAAGGATCTCTGGTTATATAGTCCTTTAAAGCTTCATTAGCAAATTTTAAATCTATTTTTTCAGGTACACACATAGCTGTATAAGCTACTAATCTATTTATAGCACCTTCTAAACTTCTAACATCAGTATCAAAATTATTTGCTATAAATTCTATTCCTTCATCCGTCATTTTATCTTTAATTGATAGATTTTGTATTTTTTCTTTAACTATCCTACATCTAAGTTCAAAATCAGGTGGATAAATATCTACAGGGAGTCCCCAAGCGAACCTACTTCTAAGTCTTTCTTCTAATAGTTTTAAGTCCTCAGGTGATCTATCAGAACTAATAATAATTTGTTTATTTTTTCCATGCAAATCATTAAATATATGAAAGAATTCATCTTGTGTCTTCTCTGCACCTACTAAAAACTGTATATCATCAATAATTAAAACATCAATATTTCTATATTTATTCTTAAAATTATTACTATTATCTACTTTATTATTACTACTAACTAGATTAAAGTAATCTTTTCTAAAATCATCACTAGTTGTATATAATACTTTCAATTTAGGATTATTATCAACTATATAATTACCAATTGCATGCATTAAATGTGTCTTTCCTAGACCACTTTTTCCATATATAAATAAAGGATTATATTGTAACCCAGGATTCTTCGCCACTGCTAAAGCCGCAGTATTCGCAAATTTATTAGTATCCCCTACTACAAAATTATCAAATTTAAGTGTTTGATTTAGATTAGATTCAAAGAATAACATATTGTTGATATCATCAAAGTTATTAACAATTTCATTTTCAAAAGCTTTTTCAGGGCTTTTTCCTTTAACTTCATCTTCTAAAACACAATCAATTTCTCTATTTATTCCAGTAATTTTTGCAAAGGCATCACTAATTATCCCGTAATAATTAGTTAAAATCATCTTTTTATGTAAAGGCATAGGTACAAGTAAAATTATTTTATCATCTGTTATTTCATACAAACTAGTTTTACCAAACCATAGATTAAAAGTGACTTCTTGAAAGCTATTATGCATTATTTCAAGAAAATCTGACCATACTTCATCTTTATTCAACACCATCACCCACCTTTGCATTAGTAAAAATATTTTAACTCATCCTGTGGAAAAATAAAAGAATATTTTATTACTTTTAAAATTATAAACATGTTATAAACTTTTTTATTCACAATTAACTATCCTATTTATAATATTTATAAAAACTTATTAACATTATCAACAAACATAGTATAAACATAATAAATAAGTTATCAACTTATCAACATTTTTTTGTGGATAAGTATTTAAAAGTAGATATTTCTTGACTTTTTAAAATAACTAATATTATAATAAGGAAGCTTATTTGAGATGTGGAGGTGTAATATATGAAAAGAACTTATCAACCAAATAATAGAAGAAGAGCAAAAAAACATGGTTTCTTTGCTAGAAAAGAATCTAATATTTTAAATTCAAGAAGAAAAAAAGGACGTAAGAAAATAGTCGTAAAATAAGCCACATAATTGTGGTTTTTTATGTACAAAAATAAAAAGGATGGTTAAATAAATTGAAAAGATACGAGATGATAAAGGATCAGAATATCTTTAATAGATTAATAACTAAAGGAAAGTATAAAAAGAATAATTGTTTTGTTATATATAAAGACCATATTGAAGAAAATTTAACTAATTTTGGTATTGCCATTAGTAAGAAATATGGAAAAGCTGTAGAAAGAAACCATATTAAGAGAATAGTAAGAAATATAATTGATAAAAATAGAAATTTATTCCAAAAAAATTACAATTATATTATAATGGTAAGGAAGGACTGCAAAAATAAGACATTTAACGAATTAAATGACTCAATGACAGCAGTATTAAAGGAATTATGGTGATTATGAAGAAAAGAACAAAAATAATTGCCCTGTTGATATCTTTAATGTTATTAACAGGGTGCACGAAAACATTAAGAGTTAAAGATAAGATAATTAAGTATGATAAAACTGGTCAAACATTAACTTCAAATATATTATGTCAACCAGAAGAGGAAGAATTAAAAGAATTATATACAAAATATGATAAATACCTACAAGTTAAAATGGATAATTTACCAACTTGTAAGAAATTTACCCCTAATAAGATTAAATATAAAAGCTTATGGGAATCATTATTTGTTAAGCCTCTTGGTTATCTAATATTAAAATTTGGTTATTTAATTAATAATATGGCTATATCAGTAATGGTAATTGGTTTATTAATAAGAATAATCTTAATACCTATACAAAATCAAAGTATTAAACAATCTGAAAGTATGAAAAAAATTCAACCTGAATTAATGAAGATTGAAAAAAAGTATGCAAATAGAGACGATAACGAAGCATTGATGGCTAAAAGTCAAGAAACAATGTTACTTTATAAAAAATATGGAGTAAACCCAGTATCTGGATGTTTATTAGCTTTTATTCAACTGCCTTTATTCTTTGCTTTTCTAGAAGCAATTAATAGAATACCAGCAATATTTGAAGGATCTTTTTTAGGAATGAATTTAGGAATGACACCTTCGACTGGAATAGCTCAAAAGAAATATATATATATAGTATTAGTAATATTGATAATATTAACTACTTATATGTCTTTTAAAAAATCTATGTCATCTCAAAATGGACAACCACCTGAGATGCAACAACAAATGAAAATGATGTTTGTATTCATGATAGTAATGATATCATTTGCATCATTAAGTTTACCAACTGCAATAGCATTATATTGGATTGCTACAAATGGATTTGCTGTTATTCAAAGCATAATCGTCGGAAGAAAGATTGAAAGGAAAGATTAATATGAGTTTAAAAGTAACTAAAGTTGAAGCAAAAACAAAAGAAGAAGCCTTAAATAAAGCTTTAGAAGAATTATCTATAACAGAAG
>Ga0247609_10001752_pt1 | contig 24776 bp, 23 predicted proteins | sample 172DNAGHGlowgp2_FD_193487 | JGI IMG/M metagenome (GOLD analysis project Ga0247609, IMG submission 193487) | Sheep rumen microbial communities from Palmerston North, Manawatu-Wanganui, New Zealand - 1728 DNA GHGlow gp2 | ecosystem: Host-associated > Mammals > Digestive system > Stomach > Rumen ...
TATAGCCGTAGGGACTATTTAATGCGAGGAGAAGCACTTGTGTAATCGTTTCTTTTTGTAAAAAATTGAAAAGGAGTTTTTGAATATGAAAATTTCAGAACGTGCTCTGGGAATGACGACTTCACCGATTCGCAGATTGGGTCCGTATGCGGAAGCTGCTGTGAAAGCAGGGAAAAAGATTTACCGTCTGAACATTGGGCAGCCGGATATCGCTACTTCTCCTAAATTTATGGAAGCGATCCGCGATTTTGACCAGAAAGTCGTTGCTTACGGCAATTCCCAGGGTGATATGAATTTGATTAAAGCAATCCAGAAATACTATGATTCCTGGAACATGCATTATGAAACCAAAAATATTTTTGTCACTAACGGCGGCAGTGAAGCACTGGAATTAGCTGTCTTCAGCCTTTGCGATCCGGGCGATGAAATTTTGGTGTTTGAACCGTATTACGCAAACTACACAACTTTTGCAAAATTAGCCAGTGCAAAGGTTACTGCGGTTCCTACCAGCGCAGAAGACGGGTATCGTCTGCCTGACAAAGCGACAGTTGAAAAATACATTAATGAAAAGACCCGCGCCATCCTGCTGACTAATCCGGGCAATCCTACCGGTGTAGTTTATAACAAACAGGAAATGGACATGATTGCGGAAATTGTCAAGAAGTACAATATTGCGCTGATAGCCGATGAAGTGTATCGCGAATTTGTGTATGACGGAACGTACACCAGCTTTGGTACGTACAAAGATTTGGATCAAAATCTGATCATGATCGATTCGGTTTCCAAACGGTACAGCGCATGTGGAGCCCGTATTGGGTGTGTGCTGAGCAAAAATGACGAGCTGTGCGCCCAGTTTATGAAATTGTGCCAGGCGCGTCTGTGCGCTCCGACGGTTGAACAGATTGGCGCTGCTGCATTGTATGACACGCCGGCTTCTTATCTGGAAGAAGTGAATAAGGAATACAAAAAACGGCGCGACACAATCGCTGCCGGCCTTGCCAGGATCCCGGGGCTGGTTTCCTCTCAGCCGAAAGGCGCATTCTATGTAATGGTCAAATTCCCCGTTGATGATGCAGAAAAATTTGCGATCTGGATGTTACAGGATTTTGAAAAGAATGGCGAGACGGTGATGATCGCTCCCGGTAATGGCTTTTATGCAACGCCGGGTAAAGGTGTGGATGAAGCCCGTCTGGCGTATGTGCTGAACTGCGAAGATCTGGAAAGGGCGATGGAATTGTTGGCTGCAGCGGTCAAGGAATATCCGGGCCGTACAATTTAAAAACAGTTGAACCAGAAAGTTACAAAGAAAGGCAAATAAATTTTAGGTTATAGCATTTTGTTGTTGGACTATGTTGCGCTTCTAAAATGAAAACAATAGAAAAGGCAGTTGACCATATTTGATCAACTGCCTGATTTTCTTTTGTGTTGAAATGAACTTTGCCGCCGGATTATGCCTTGCCGGAGCAGTTCAGCACGTCGCGCATCTTGTGAGCGACCATTGCCTTGATGGCTTCACGGGCCGGTCCCAGATACTGGCGGGGATCGAAGTCGCCGGGATGTTCTACGAAATATTTGCGGACAGATGCTGTCATGGCAAGGCGCAGATCGGTGTCGATGTTGATTTTGCATACGCCAAACGTACCTGCCTTAAGCAGCATGTCTTCCGGAACGCCCTGGGCGCCGTCCAGTTTGCCGCCGTATTTGTTGCATTCTTCAACAAAGGAAGGGATAACCGTAGAAGCGCCGTGCAATACTAACGGATAGCCGGGTAAAAGATTGGTGATTTTTTCCAGGCGGGCAAAATCCAGTTCCGGTTTTCCTTTAAATTTGTACGCTCCATGACTGGTGCCGATTGCAATAGCCAGACTGTCGCAGCCGGTGCGTTCTACAAATTCAACCGCCTGGTCCGGGTCGGTATAAGTGGCGTCTTTGGAAGCTACTTTTACGGCGTCTTCTACGCCGGCCAGTTTGCCTAATTCCGCTTCCACCACCACGCCTTTATTATGGGCGTAATCAACAACGCGTTTGGTCAGTTCAATGTTTTCTTCGAAAGGATACTTGGAACCGTCGATCATAACAGAGGTAAAGCCGCCGTCCACACAGTCTTTGCAGATTTCAAAATCTGCGCCGTGATCCAGGTGCAGGCAGATAGGAAGACCTGTATCTTCTACCGCTGCTTCAACCAGTTTGGTCAGGTAAATATGTTTGGCATATTTACGGGCGCCGGCGGAAACCTGAAGAATCAGGGGAGCCTTTTCTTCGATGGCGGCTTCCACGATGCCCTGGATGATCTCCATGTTGTTGACGTTGAATGCGCCAACCGCATAGTGTCCTTCGTAGGCTTTCTTAAACATTTCTTTTGAATCAACTAATGGCATAAAATAAAACCTCCTTGTAAATTATAATACGTATCGCGAAAATTACTTCTATGCTAATATTATAGCACATATTGAAAAATATGGTACATACTGTTCCTCAGTTTTACGACAGATCATACAGAAAGAAGATCACAGCAATTTATATTGCCATGCAAATTGCAAATCGTCGGGTAATGCGGAAGTAATCTCAAGACAGGTTTGGGTCCACGGGTGCAGGAAAGTGATTTTGTATGCGTGCAGCCCGTGGCGTAAAGGCGGGCCGGGAATTTTTCCGTACAGATTATCGTGCCATAGCGGGCATCCGATACTGGCAAAGTGGACGCGGATCTGGTGCGTACGTCCGGTATACAGACGGCAGCGGACAAGGGAAACAGTTTCAACTGTTGGATCCGCCGGATTTTGTTGCAGAAGAGATAGGGACAGAGCCGTTGCGTCTGGAAATGTTTCTGTTGCGCCGATTGCTCTTTTGCATTTGCCGGCAGCCGATGCAAGGATCCAGTATTCGGTTTTGCAGGGTTTTCCCTCCGGGTTTACTTCCCGCTCGATAATGCTGCCCGGTTTACGTGCGATCGGTGCTTCGATGATCCCATGTGCTGCAGGTAATGTTCCGGTAACCAGGGCCAGATATTCTTTCTGCATGCCTTGTTTTATCAATGCTCCCTGAATTTCCGGGAGCTTGGCAAATACGACAAGACCGGATGTTTGACGGTCCAAACGGGAGACGGGATGCAGGGACAAGGGCCAGCCCCGCTTTTTATAATATTGGCTTATCAGATATGAAAGGGAATTCGTATCTTCTTGTGTAGTCGGATGGACCAGAAGCCCCGGAGGCTTGTTGACGACAAGAAGGGCTTCATCTTCGTAACGGATATCAAGCATGATCAGTTTTAGCCTCAATTCATAATAGTTTCATTGACGTTATTAGTAAGTCGTGCTATTATGTAATCGTATTTATTTCCGCACATATCATATTCATCGCCATATACCCGAAAGTTTGTGCAACGGCAAACGTTCAGACGCGATATGCAGACAACTTGCTGCGCCAGATTTTGAATTGGCCTTTCTTTCGTTATTGGTATAGTTAGCGTATTTATCAGGTGTACTGCTATATTTATTATAAATAATTATGGGCGGATAGTAAATGGGGCAGACCGCAGGAAGAATCATTTTATAAAAGGAAGTGTTGACACATTATGAAACGGATTGTATTTTTGTTTGTATTTCTGGTTTTGCTGAGTATAGCCGCTGTTGGATGTAAACCGGATAACGCCGCCACCAATGCGGGAACGAAACCGCCATCGTCGTCTTCAAAAAACTTTCTGGAAATGACGGATGCAGCCAAGCGGCATGTCGTTATAGAAAAAAAGCCGGAACGCGTCGTCATTATGGCTTCTTCTATTTTAAATTATGCCGCTGTGGTCAATGGTAAGATTGTAGGACGTCCTTCTGAGAAAATCGCAGAGATCCCGGATATGTATCATAACATAGAAGAAGTTGGGCATGTGTTTAATATAAACATGGAGAAAGTCGTAGGGCTGAAACCGGACCTGGTGCTCATGAACGCGCAGCAGAACAATAAGTTCAGCAAAATGCTGGAAAGCAACCATATTCCGTTTATTGTGCTGCAGCCAAAGACTTATGAAGAAATTAAGCAGGCTATGGTTACAGTGGGTAAGGTTTATGGAAATGAAGCAGTTGCTGTAAAAAAGAACAAAGAGATGGATGACGAAATTGCCCGTATCATTTCCAAACTGCCGGAAAAACGCGGGAAGAAAATTGTAATTCTTCATGCTACGCCTTCCACTGTTACAGTAGAACTGGAAAACAGTATTGCCGGAGGCATTGCGAAAATGCTGGGATTTGTCAATATTGCTTCCGGATCCACGCCGATACAGGGCAAGCCGGAGAGGACGCCTTACAGTATAGAAGTTCTGGTGGAAAAAAATCCGGATATCATTTTTATCACTTCCATGGGAGCTAAAGATAAAATTGAAAAGCGTCTTCAGTCGGATGTACAGGGAAATCCTGCATATGCGGCGTTAACTGCTGTAAAGAATCATAAAATTTATGTATTGCCAGAAGAAATGTTCCTGCTGACGCCGGGTCTGCGTTATCCGGAAGCGGTACAGCTGATGGCAAAAGATGTATTTCCGGAAAGTTTTAAATAAACAGCATTTCCTTAAGCTTATTTCATAACGGATAAGCTGCTTAATTATAGTAGTGGAGGACTTAGCATGGCAGTGAATTTGCCTGACGCTTCAGAAAAAGTTGAACGTTACGGGATGGAACGCAGCGTATGGCGCATCGTAATGTTGTTGCTGTTTGCGGCAATGGCTGTGACCGGGTGTTTCTTATCTATTGCGTTGGGAGCCGCGGACATTTCTCTTTCCCAGGTGGTGGAGATCCTGTTGCATCCGCAGGCGGCTCCGCAGGATCAGATTATCTGGAACATACGGCTGCCGCGGACGATCGTGGGGGCTCTTGTGGGATTGAACCTGGCGCTTTCCGGTGCTATATTACAGGCTGTAATGCGGAATCCGCTGGCAGACCCGCATATTATCGGTATTTCTTCCGGCGCCGGTATCGCTGGCATAACCGTGATGATTCTGTTCCCTGCATTGGAGTATCTTATCACTCCGGTGGCCTTTGTCGGCGCTATGCTGGCTGCTGTGGCGATTTACATGCTGGCATGGAAGAACGGGATCAAACCGGTGCGTATCATTCTGGCCGGCGTGGCGGTCAGCGCATTTTTAAGCGCCGGTATCTCAGGTCTGCTGGTCTTTTACAGCGACCGCGTCAATGGGGCGCTGATGTGGATGGTAGGCGGTCTGGCAGCGCGCAGTTGGCCTCATGTTTCTATTATTGTTCCTTATGCAATGATCGGATTGGTGCTGGCAATAGCCAGTTCCCACTATTTAAATATCCTGCAGCTTGGGGACGATATGGCAAAAGGCCTGGGGGTAAACGTAGAAGTGACGCGCATCGTCCTGACTGCCATCGCAGCCTTGCTGGCAGCCAGCGCGGTCAGCGTGGTAGGGCTTCTGGGGTTTGTCGGGCTGGTGATCCCGCATGTATCCCGCCTCATCCTTGGTTCGGATTACCGTTTCCTGATTCCGGGGGCAGCTCTGTTAGGTATCGCCATCGTAACATTAAGCGATACATTTGCACGCGTTGCTTTTGCTCCGGTGGAGCTTCCTGTGGGAATTATCATGGCGTTCATTGGCGCGCCTTTCTTTCTGTTTCTGCTGAGGAGGGAGCTGTAATGGAGAACATGATCGAAGTACGGGATCTGAAAGTGACGCTGGCGGAAAAAACGATTGTACAGCACATGGATCTGGATATTCCCAAGGGACGCATCACGGCAATCATCGGTCCCAACGGCTGCGGTAAAAGCACAACGTTAAAAGCCGTCTGCCGTATCAACCCGGTTTCTGACGGCCGGATTTTGCTCTTGGGAAAGAATATATGGGATTACAGTTATAAAGAATTTGCAAGGAAACTGGCCATACTGACACAGTCTCCCCAGGCGCCCGCCGACCTGACGGTCAGGGACCTTGTTTCTATGGGCCGGTTCCCTTATCGCAGTTTTTTCGGAAAGGCTACAAAAGAAGATCAGGATTGCATTGACTGGGCGTTGGAAGAAACAAGTCTTGTCAGTTACCAGCACCGCATCCTCCAAACCTTATCCGGCGGTGAACGGCAGCGGGCATGGATCGCCATGGCCCTTGCCCAGAAACCGCAGGTCCTGTTGCTGGATGAACCGACGACCTATCTGGACATCTGTCATCAGTTAGAAGTGATGAAGTTGTTGGAACGGTTGAATCAGGAATTGGGGCTGACGGTGGCCCTGGTGCTTCACGATCTGAATCAGGCAGTCCAGTTTGCGCATCATGTAGTGGTGATGAAAAAAGGATCTCTGGTTACCAGCGGCAATCCGGCTGATGTGATCACAGTGGATTTGTTGAAAGAAGTGTTTCGTGTAAAAGCCGAAGATGTATTTACGTCTGCCGGAGTTAGGACGCTGGTACCGATGGATTTGTATGAAAAGTAATTATTTGATTGACATTTTATGAAAATAATTGTATTATAAAAATGCAAATAAAATAGTAACAATTACTAATAAACTGCTGTTTTTAAAACGGCTTGTACTTAAAAGCAATGGAGTCAAAAATTTCTCGGATATTTCCAGCGCTTTTTCTCTCACAGGTACATGCTTCCACTCTCACAATAGGAATTTGTTTTGAGCATGCATTGTTATTATGCTAAGGAGGTTATGTATGATGACTGGTATTCAGCCGATTTCGATGAAAGATGTGAGCGAAAAAGTTGCGTTGTTCCGGCAGGGACGTCTGGAAGAAGATGCCCAGTTTGTGGAAAATCCGAAACTGACTTCAGAGGAATTTGTCCCGCTGGAAGACCGGATGGCAAAGGAAAAACCGGAAATTGCAGCATGTCTTGCCTCGTTAAAAGCAAAAGTAGGCGGTGAAATCTTTGCGAAACGGTTCAGTACTTTACAGAATATCAACCGCTCCGGCAAGAATCTGCTGATCGTATCCGGCAGTGAAAGATTGCGCACATTGTTATTAAAGGAAAACCTGAAAGATATTATGGAGGCGTTTTCTGTTGATAATGTACGGATTGTTGGCGGGGCCGGTTTTGGCGGTGTAGATGCATTTTGATCTTAAAAAATCCCGGTTCTGTCTGCTATGATTAGACAGACCGGGCTTTATTATTGCGGAGATGAAATTGTGAAACAGTTGTTTAATTATTGTACGGTCCCGGGATATGAGGAAGCCATCCGGCGTACGGGAAAGACGTTGGACGAATATCTGGCTATGCTGGGACTGGACGGAATTGAACTTTTAGTTTATAGAAGCGAACCGTATATGCGGTCTTTTGAAAAAGAAACAGTTGGCGCCCATCTGCGTTCCTGGTACTGCTGGTACGATTTATGGAAAAATAACAAAGAACGTTTATACCAGATTTTCAAAACGGAAGACGCTATGCGGGATTATTACGGCGGAACGCAGAAACGTGCCTGGCTGTTGCAGATCAGGCGGAATATCCAGGCCGCATTGATTGAAAAGCCGGAGTATCTTGTTTACCGGGTAGAAGAGGTTACGCCGGCGGAACAATATTCATGGGTGTTTGAGCACACGGACGCGGAAGTCATGAAAATGGCGGCAAGGGTATTTAATCGCGTGCATCAGGAAGTGCCGCTGGAGACGATGGTGTTGTTTGAAAACTCTTGGTGGCCGGGACTTCGTTTGTTGCAGCCGAAACAGGTTGAAACGTTCCTGGAAAGTATCAAACTGGAAAATATCGGGTTAATGCTTGATACGGGTCACCTGCTGAATACAAATCCGGATCTGAAGAGCGAGAGGGAAGGCATTGATTATATCTGCCAGGTTCTTAAAAATCTGGGCGAACTGCGGAAATATATCAAAGGAGTGCATCTCAGCTGTTCTCTGTCCGGGGAATATCAGCGACAGTCTCCCCAGATGATCCCTTCCCTGGAAAATGACGCAAGACTGCTCAGCCACGTCTGCAATATCGATCAGCATCTTCCGTTTACGGATCCGGCTATTGAGAAGATATTTGAACTGATCTCTCCGGATTATCTGGTCCATGTATTGTATTACGACGACTTTAACCAGATGGCGGTACAGTTGCAAAAGCAGAAACAGCTGATAAAAATATAGCGGATAAAAATCTAATTTATAAAAAGGAAATTTCGCCAGAGGAACGGTTTCAGGATTCATTGCATTCTGTAACCGTGTAACGCTTTGGCGTTTTTTCTCTTAATAGGACATTGCGCCTCTTAAGGCCGGGCGTTTTAATCAGCGTTTCCTTATTTCCTGTTGTACACGGCGCGGGAAAAAAGCAAATAAAAATCATATAAATGAGTAGTAAATCATTGTAACAAAACTGTAACTGTGATATAATTCATTAGTAATACTTACAATCAAATACATTCGGGTCCTTTGATTTTTACAGGTAAATGGTAAGACGGCGCAATTCCGTCACGATCCCGTCGCTGTGAACAGGCGGAAGATACTGTTTTCCGCCAGCAGTCAGCAACCAGCCCGAATCAGAAGTACCGTGATCCACGAGAGATGGAAAAGGCGTAACGCAAAGGCGCAGGATTTCTGTACATGATGCTGCGTCCTTGGTTTATTATGAAGATTTCTGCCAGTGGAAGCGGAAGTCTTTTTTGTTGTCTATTGATAAAAGAAGGTGTGAAAATACCGATGGAAGAAGAAATCGTAGTTTCACAGGGAAAGCTGATGCGTCGCGGTTACACGACGGGCAGTTGCGCTGCGGCGGCGTCCAAGGCTGCGACGGTCATGCTTCTTTCCGGTGAAGAAACGGATACGATCCGTCTGGATACTCCCAAAGGCATTACATTAACGCTTGATGTTCTGGAAATTTTACGAGGGCCGGGTTATGTGCGCTGCGCGATTCGCAAGGACAGCGGAGACGATCCGGATGATACTAACGGTACGCTGGTTTATGCGACAGTATCCGAACCGGGCGCATCGGTTCCGGAGGAAGAGATAGCCATGCAGCCGAAGACTCCTTCGGTAGAACAGCTGGATGATATGGTTGAGATCTGGGGCGGAATCGGCGTAGGAAAAGTGACCAAGCCCGGGTTGTCCTGCCGTGTGGGCGGGCCGGCCATCAATCCTGTTCCCCGGCGTATGATTACGCAGGAAGTTTTGGCCGCAATCCGGCGTTTTGATTATAAACATCCCTTGCGGGTCGTAATCTCGATTCCGGAAGGGGTTGCGATTGCTCCTAAAACGTTTAATCCAAGGCTTGGCATTGTTGACGGGATTTCCGTGCTGGGAACCAGCGGCATCGTGGAACCCATGAGCGACCGGGCCCTGATTGAAACTATGTATACAGAGATTGATTCCCGGAAAGCAAACGGTTATAATAACTTGTTAGTCTTTTTCGGAAATTATGGCGCGGATTTTACCCGTGATGAAATGAAGATTGATATAAGCCGCGCCGTAACCTGCAGTAATTTTGTGGGGGAACTGCTGGATTATGCGGTGCTGAAGGGATTTGAAAGCATTCTGATCATCGGGCATTCCGGCAAGTTGATCAAACTGGCCCAGGGGGTTATGAACACCCATTCCAAGTACGCGGACTGCCGTTCCGAATTTCTGGCGCTGCAGGCGATCTTTCACGGCGCCAGTACCGAAGTCGGCAGAGAGATTTATCAATCGCTGACCACTGATGAGATGACTAAAATCCTGAAACGGGAAGGGCTCTTTGAAGCGGTAATGGAAGAAGCGGCGAAAAAGATCGATTTTTATATGCAGAAACGGGTTCATGGCAAATTGAAAACCGGCGCAATTTTGTTTTCCAATGTGTACGGGATCCTCGGCAAAACATCCGGCGCGGACGAACTGCTGAAACTGCACCGGATAGGGGTAAATGACCGATAGAGACTAACCCCTTCTGATAAAGAAGATAAAAATTTAAATTATAAATCATTAAGAACGAAAAAGCAGACAAAGGAGAAAAGTATGAAAGGTAAACTGTACAGTGTAGGCGTTGGCCCGGGGGATCCGGAGCTGATGACGCTGAAAGCGGTGCGTCTGATCAAAGAATGCGATGTGCTGGCGATACCGCAGGGCGACAGCGATGTGCTGGTCGCTAAGAATATTGTGGAAGGCATTGTGGATCTGAGCGAAAAAGAACAGCTTCTTGTCTATATGCCCATGGTCAAGGATCATGATATCATTTCCAAAGCGCATCAGAAAGGCGCGGATGATATTATCCGGTATCTGGATCAGGGCAAAAATGTCGTGTTCATTACACTGGGATGTCCTACCGTATACGCAACCTGCATCTATGTGCACAAGCTGGTGCTGAAAGCGGGTTATGAAGCTTCTCTGGTTCCCGGAGTAACCAGCTTCTGCGCGGTGGCTGCAAAATTAAATGTGTCCCTGTGCGAGAAAGCGGAACCGCTGATCGTTTTGCCGGGCAGTTATAAAGAGTCCAGCCGCTTCCTGGATATGCCGGGCAATAAGATCCTGATGAAATCTGCCAGCGAGATTGGCAGGGTACGGGATGAACTGACCGGGCGCGGACTGCTGAAACATGCGCAGATGATTGAAAACTGCGGGCTTCCCGGAGAAAAGGTATATAAGGATTTAAGCAAAGTTGACGATAAAAGCAGTTATTTTTCAGTGATTTTAGTGAAAGAAAAGGAGTTTGAACAGCAATGATCTATTTTATAGGCGCGGGCCCGGGAGCAGCGGATTTAATTACGGTTCGCGGAAAAGAACTGCTGGAAAAAGCGGACCTGATTATTTATGCCGGCTCTCTTGTCAACCCGGCGTTGCTTGAATATGCTAAACCGGAATGCACAATCATGAACAGCGCTGTGATGACGCTGGAAGAAGTGATTGCGGCTATGGTTCCCGCAGCCCAGGAAGGCAAACTTGTCGTTCGCCTGCATACCGGGGATCCCAGCGTATATGGGGCGCATCGGGAGCAGATGGATCTGCTGAAGAGTTATAATCTGGACTTTGAAGTGGTTCCGGGGGTCAGCTCGTTCTGCGCGGCGGCAGCGGCCCTGAAAGCAGAATATACCCTGCCGGAAGTCAGCCAGTCTGTCATTATTACCCGTATGGAAGGGCGGACCGGCGTACCGGCCAAACAGAAGATCAAGGATTACGCGAAACATCACGCGACCATGGTCATCTTCCTCAGCGCCGGCATGCTGGAGAAACTGCAGAAGGAACTGATCAGCGGCGGCTACGGCGAAGACGAACCGGCGGCCATTGTGTATAAAGCATCCTGGCCGGATGAAAAGGTCTTCCGCTGCACGGTAGGAACGATTGCGGAGACAGCGGCGGCCAATAATGTGAAGAATCTGGCCCTGATCACGGTAGGCGGGTTCCTGGGTTCGGCTTATGAACGCAGCGAACTGTATAACCCGACCTTTGAGACCGGGTTCCGCAAGGCAGACGCCAGCAAGCTTCAGATCAAACCGGTAAGCAAAACCCATCACAAGCCTGTTAAATAAGGCAAACAATAATTTGAAAGATCCGTTGCGGCGTCGCAGCTGCCGGGCAGGAGCGCGGGACTGCAGCATAACAGGCTGAACATCGTCAGTAATCTGAAATGCAGGCGTGCCAGTGCTTGCATTTACAGACAGCGAATCTGGTAACTATTATGAATGCAATTATATTTTCTTTTACCCGGAATGGGGCTGCCATCAGTGTAAAGCTGCAAAATTATCTTAATACCTGCGGGTTTGAAACCGGTATCTTTACCACGAAACGCTACCGGATGATGGATCCCGCATTAAAAGAGATCCGGCCTTCCTTACAGGAAATGTGCAGGGATGCCTTTTCCAAATGCCGACTGGTAGTCTTTATCGGGGCGACAGGCATTGCTATCCGCAGCATTGCCCCCTATCTGAAAAGCAAAACCAAAGATCCGGCTGTCATTTCTATTGATGAGCGGGGTAAATTTGTCATTCCGTTGCTTTCCGGGCATATTGGCGGCGCCAACAATCTGGCTTCCGGCATCGCCTCATTTTTAAAAGCCATTCCTGTTATAACCACGGCAACGGATGTGAACGGATTGTTTGCGGTGGATGAATGGGCCGCAAGAAATAATATGGCCATCTTTAATATGGCCGGAGCGAAAACCTTCGCGTCCTGTCTTGTAGATTGTAAAAAGGTGGGTGTAAAGAGCGACTTCCCGATTACAGGCCCGCTGCCTGAAGGCCTGGTCCTTGCAGATGAAGGCCCGGTCGGAATGGCGATTACGTTGCGTAAAACAGTACAGCCCTTTGTGGAAACGGTTGTATTGTGTCCGCGGATCCTGCATCTTGGAATCGGATGCCGGAAAGGCGCTTCTATGGAAAAGATAGAAGAACTGGCGACACAGGAAATGGCGCGGCTCCGTTTTCCCCTTAACGCGGTCCGGGGCATTGCGTCTATTGATGTAAAAAAGGATGAGCCCGGGCTGCTGGCATTTGCGGAAGAATACGCGTTGCCGATCCGTTTTTATACGGCGGAAGAACTGAACGCGGTGGAAGGGGACTTCACGCCTTCGGCTTTTGTAGCAAAAACGGTGGGCGTGGATAATGTCTGTGAAAGAGCCGCCGTGTTGGACAGTAAAGGCGGTCGGCTTCTTTTACATAAGACGAGTAAGAACGGCGTGACTCTGGCCATTGCGGCGGAGGATTTTACCGTTGATTTTACTGTACAGCCGCAGATGATGCGGCAAAAGAAACAGAAACCGGTTTAAAAACCGAAATTACTTTTTGAAATGAAACTGCGATTCGATTGGCATTGAAATACAAAATGGTTAAAGGAGCAAAACAATGACGGCAAAGATCTTTGTGGTAAGTCTGGGACCCGGCGGTCGGGAACAGATGACGGAACGCGCAATCAAAGCGCTGGAATCCTGCGATGTGATCACCGGATATAATGTGTATGTGAATCTGATCAAAGATGAATTCCCGGGAAAGAAGTTTGTTTCCAATGGAATGCGTAAAGAAGTGGACCGTTGTAAGGCCACGCTGGACGAAGCGTTAAAAGGGCAGACAGTAGCCATCATCAGCAGCGGGGATGCGGGCGTGTACGGTATGGCCGGCATCATGTGCCAGGTAGCTGCCGATCATCCGGAAGTGGACATTGAGGTGGTGCCGGGTGTTACCGCTGCCTGCTCCGGTGCGGCCCTTCTGGGAGCTCCGCTGATCTGCGACTTTTGCCTCATTTCGTTAAGCGACCTGCTGACGCCGTGGGAGAAGATTGAGAAGCGGCTGGACTGCGCTTCCCAGGCGGATTTCTGCATCGCGCTCTATAATCCCAGAAGCCATAAGCGCAAGGATTATCTGAAAAAGGCCTGCGATATCATGCTGAAAAACCAGAACGGGGATGTTCCCTGCGGGATTGTGCATAATATCGGACGGGAAGGCGAGTCTTACGAACTGACGACGCTGAAAGAGCTGGGCGATAATGAAAATGTGGATATGTTCTCCACGGTAATTATCGGAAATTCCCAGAGCAAAGTAATCAATGGACGGATCGTCACACCCCGGGGTTATCATTTATGACGCGAAAAGTCTGGCTCATTGCCGGAACCATAGAAGGAAGAAAAATAGCTGACGCATTGGCTGCCATGCAGGTAGATGTTTATGTCTCCGTTGCTACGGCATACGGTGCGTCTTTGTATCCTGAAGACCCGCACATCCATGTGCAGGTGAAACGGATGACGCTGGAGGATATGATTCAGTTCCTGCAGGAGGTGCAGCCTGATCTGGTGCTGGATTCCTCCCACCCGTATGCGGTGGTGGTGACAGAGACCGTGCAGGAAGCCTGCCGGTTGGCCGGTTATCCCTATAAACGGATGCTGCGGCCTGCCAGTCCGCATCCGGACTGTATCTCTGTAAAGGATTTCCCGGAAGCCATAGAGTTTTTAAGCGCCACGGAAGGCCCTGTCTTTTTAACGACAGGAAGCAAAAACCTGAAAGATTTCACAAAACTGCCGGATTATGCGGAACGGATCACCTGCCGGATCCTGCCGTTGCGCGACTCCCTGGATAATGCGCTGACGCTGGGATATAAACCGGGACAGATCATCTGTATGCAGGGACCTTTTGACAAAGCCCTGAACGTCGCCATGTTCCGCCGTTGCGGCGCGAAATACATCGTGTCCAAGGATTCCGGAACAGCCGGCGGCTTTGCGGATAAACTGGAGGCGGCTGCGGAAGTCGGAGCCCGTCTTATACTGATTGACCGGAACCCCGAAACAGGCGAAGATCTGGAACAGGTTCTGGCAGAGTTAAATGCTACATTCGGAAACGAAGATCATAAGGAGTCTGACCATGCTGAAAGTTAATGTAATCGGAATCGGTCCCGGCAATCCCGACCTGTTGACAGGCGAAGCCAAAAAGGCCATTGCGGAAAGTACGATCCTGGCGGGAGACAGGCGGATGGTCGCACAGTTCGGGGAAGGCAAACGGGTCTATCCTACTATAAAACTGTCCGAACTGGCAGAAGTTGCCGCTTCTGCGGATGCGCAAAAGGACGTACTGGGGATTCTGGTTTCCGGCGACGTGGGCTTTTTCAGCCTGGCAAAGACCATTGCGGGAAAGCTGCCGGAGTGCGAGGTAAAACGGTACTGCGGGATCAGCAGCCTGGTCTATTTTGCATCCAAATTGCAAATGTCATGGGATGACGCGAAAATTATCAGCATGCACGGGCGTAAACAGAATCTGATCGCCGCCGTACTGCAACACACAAAGGTGTTTTCCCTGACAGGGGGAGATAACTCTCCCCAGGCGCTGTGCCGACAGCTTTGCAATCAGGGACTGGGAGAGGTCATGGTCCATGTGGGATCCAATCTTTCCTATCCGGAAGAAGAGATTGTGTCCGGTACTGCCGCAGAGATTGCGGAAGGAAACTTCCCTTCCTTATCTGTTATGATGATCCTGAACGAAAAGGCCGGCGGCCCGTTAAAGCAGGCGGTCCATGGCCTGGACGACGGACTGTTTCTGCGGGGTAAAGCTCCCATGACCAAGCAGGAAATTCGCGCCGTATCCATTTCGAAACTGCAGCCGAGACCTGACGATACGATTTTTGACATCGGCGCCGGTACCGGTTCCTGTTCCGTGGAACTGGCGTTGCAGGCGCCGCTGGGAAAACTGTACGCGTTTGAAATGAAAGAAGACGCGCTGGAACTGCTGCAATTAAATAAGGAAAGGTTCCACTGTGACAACATGGAGATCGTAGCAGGGGAAGCTTCTGAAAAGATTCGGGAGATGCCTGTCCCGGACTGCGTCTTTATAGGCGGCAGCAGCGGAAACATGGCAAAAATGCTGGATATTTTATACGAAAAGAATCCGGAATGCCGGATTGTCATGAATGTGATAGCGCTGGAAACCCTCTGTGCTGTTGTAGAATATTATAAAAACAGGCCGGAATTTGAACTGGATGTTGTCAATATCGCATCTGCCTATAATAAGAAATTAGGAAGATATAATTTAATGATGGCGCAGAACCCGATTTATATAATCACTGCGATAAAAAAGGAGAAATGATGACTGGAACCGTCAGTCTGGAAATACCGCGCCTGCTGTTTGCAGCGCCCCAGAGCGGAAGCGGAAAGACTACCGTGGTGTGCGCTGTGTTGCGCGCTCTTTTAGATAAAAAGTTCCGGGTAGCCGCATTCAAGAGCGGCCCCGATTACATCGATCCCATGTTCCACACCCGGGTCATCGGGGCCAAGTCAAGGAATCTGGATCTGTTCCTGACGGGCGCCGATAATGTGAAGCGGCTGTTCGCCAGAAACACAAATGCCTGCGATGTGGCCGTTCTGGAAGGGGCCATGGGCTTTTACGACGGCATGGGACGGACCACGGATGCAAGCGCATACGATCTGGCCCGTACCGTGAAAGCGCCGGTCGTACTGATCATCAACGGAAAAGGCGCGGCGGTATCCATGGCCGCGCTTATCAAAGGCTTTAAAGAATTCCGAAATGACAGCAATATACAGGGCGTCATCCTGAACAATGTAAAAAAGATGACGTACCTTTTTTATAAAGATGTTATTGAAAAAGAAACAGGCGTTAAGGTCTACGGGTATTTTCCCCATTTGCCGGAATGTAATCTGGAAAGCCGTCACCTTGGCCTGGTTACCGCCGGAGAGATTGGGACGCTGGAAGCCATTGTGGACCGTCTGGCGGAGCAGGCGGCGGAGTCCGTCGATCTGGAAGGCCTGATGAAGCTGGCCGGTACGGCGGAGCCGCTTCCATATGAACCGTTGGAAATTTCGCCGCTGGGCCATGTAAAAATTGCCGTTGCGCAGGACAAAGCATTCTGTTTTTATTATCAGGATTCGCTGGATCTTCTGACGCTTCTGGGCGCGGAAATTATTCCGTTCAGCCCGCTGGCGGACCGGCATCTTCCGGATTGCGACGGCCTGTTTCTCGGAGGAGGATACCCCGAATTATACGCCGCGCAGTTAAGTGAAAACGAAACGCTCCGTGCGGAGATCCGGGAAAAGCTGCAGCAGGGACTTCCCTGTTATGCGGAATGCGGCGGCTTCATGTACCTGATGGAAGGATATCGGGACAGGGATGCGACCTATCCGTGGGTTGGCGCCGTAAAAGGAACCTGTTGGATGACAGATAAACTGGTGCGCTTCGGCTATGTGAACATGACCGCCAGTGTGGATAATGTATTATGTAAGGCAGGGGATTCGATCCATGCTCATGAGTTCCATTATTCCGACAGCGATCAGAACGGGTCTTCGTTTATGGCGACCAAAGCCGGAAAATCCACTGCATGGCCGGCCGCGCAGGCGAATGGAACCTTATACGCGGGATATCCGCACCTGCATCTGTGGGGGAATATCCGTTTTGCTGAGAATTTTGTAACAGCCTGCGTCCGGTATAAGGAAGAAACGGCGGTGTTTTTTTCATGATGTTATTGGGTGCCATAGTCTGCGGCTTTTTGCTGGATCTGGCCATTGGCGATCCGCATGGGTGGCCGCACCCGATCATTTTGATCGGGAACCTGATCGGATGGCTGGAAAAGAAAGTGCGGGCCGCGTGCGGTACGGATCCGGACAAACTGTTGCGGGGCGGATTCCTGCTGGTCCTGATTGTCTGCGTCCTGTCATTTTCGGTTCCGTTTGTTATTTTGCGCGTTGCAGAAAACGTGCATCCCTGGCTTCGTTTTGTACTGGAGACAGTCATGTGCTATCAGATTTTCTGCACCCGTTCTTTACGGGACGAAAGCATGAAAGTCTATGACGCGCTGGAAACCGGCGATCTGCCGCTGGGACGGAAGATGCTGTCCTGGATCGTCGGGCGGGATACAGCGGAACTTTCCGAGGAAGAAGTAGTCAAAGGCGCGGTGGAAACCATTGCGGAAAATACCGCGGACGGGATCCTGGCGCCTATGCTTTACATGTTTATCGGCGGCGCCCCGCTGGCTTTTCTGTATAAAGGCATCAACACCATGGACAGCATGATCGGCTACCGGGACGAAAAATACCTGTACATTGGACGGTATGCCGCCAGGCTGGACGATCTGGCGAATTTCATACCGGCGCGCCTTTGCGCGTTTTATATGATGGCGGCCAGCTTTTTTACCGGGCTGGACACAAAAAATGCCTGGAAGATATTCTGGCGGGACCGCTATCATCACCTGAGCCCGAACTCTGCCCAGACGGAATCGGTAGCGGCCGGCGCGCTGCACCTGATGCTGGGCGGCGACCACTACTATTTCGGCAAGCTGGTCCACAAAGAAACCATCGGCGACGATCTGCAGAAGGCGGCGCCGCTGCATATAAAGCAGATGAACCTGCTCATGTATTTTACGTCTATCACAGGGCTGCTTGGATTCAGCCTGTTACGGGCCATCCGTCTGCTGGCGGCGGGGTAACTGGCAGTTTCTTTTGCGTCCTCTTTCTGATATAATTTAAAGAATCACTGGTGATTTACGCAAAACGACAGTTACGGACCGTTTCGGAGACAGATACGGGACCGGAAAGGAGTGCGGCCATGTATCAATATGTCCATGGCGGAGATATTTACAGCGATCCTGCGCTGCAACACAATAAAAAACTGCTGGATTATTCCGCAAACATAAACCCTCTGGGAATTCCCGACGGCGTGCGGGAAGCGCTGAAGAGGACGGTTGCCCGCTGCGTCAATTATCCTGACCCCTTTTGCAGGGAGCTGCGGGTGAAGCTGGGACAGTTTCTGGATTTGCCGGCTGATATGATTTATTGCGGAAACGGAGCGGCAGACGTACTGTTCCGTATTATGACGGCCCTGCGGCCCAAACGCACCCTGGTCCTGGCTCCCACCTTTGCCGATTATGAAAAGGCGGCGGCGGTGGCCGGAAGTAAAATAGACTATTTTGTATTGCAGGAAGAGGATAACTTCAATGTACCTGTTTCCATTTTAAAAGCGATTACAAAGCGGACGGAGATGGTGGTCTTATGCAACCCCAACAACCCGACCGGGAAGCTGATGAACCGCGATTTGCTGCAGACGGTCCTGCTGCATTGCGAAAGCATGCATATCCCCCTGCTGCTGGACGAATGTTTTATGGATTTTGTAAAAGATAAAGAAAAATACACCATGATCGACCAGCTGCAGGAACATAAGAACCTGATCATCCTGAAAGCCTTTACCAAAACTTTCGCCATTCCCGGGGTCCGGCTTGGTTATTGCCTGTCGGCCGACCACGCGCTTATTGAAAAGCTGTATGCCAGCGGGCAGGACTGGAACGTGTCCGGACTGGCGCAGGCTGCCGGCATCGCGGCGCTGGATGAGACAGAATATCTGGATGAAAGCCGCAGGCTGATCGGGGAAGAACGGCTCTATCTGGAATCCCAGCTGCGACTGATCGGGCTGAAAGTGTTTGAAGGAACTTCAAATTATATATTCATGAAATCAGAGCGGAACTTTCCCTGGGCCGAGAAACTGAAAGAGCATCACATCCTGATCCGGGACTGTTCCAACTATCGCGGACTGACGGAAGGCTACTTCAGGATCGCCGTAAAGACCCGCAAGGATAACCGCAGGTTGATAAAGACAATGAAGGAATTTGTGAAGTATGCGATCTTTGATTATATTAATTGACGGTCTGGGCGACGACCCGATTCCCGCGTGGAACGGGCAGACTCCCTTTTCCCGGGCGTTTCATCCCCAGATGGACCGTCTGATACAAAAGGGACTCCTTTCCCGGATCAGCATCTGTGAAAACGATGTGGCGCCGGGAAGCCTGACCTGCATTTTACGCCTTTTGGGCGTACCGAAAGAACGGTTCCCGGAAAACCGGGCGTATCTGGAACTGCTGGCCCAGAACCGGGATGTCTCTGAATACGAAATGGTGCTGCGCTGCAATGTCATATCCCAGGACAGCGGCGGAAGGCTGATCTCGTTTAACGGGATGGGGCTTTCCTCCAAAGAGATGGAAACCATGTCGCGCCAGTTCAGTTCGCTGACGCCGGAGATCGAATTCATCCATCTGTCGGACTACCGGAACCTGCTGGTGATGAACCGGAATGAAAAGGTGCTGAAGATCCAGACGGCTCCTCCGCATGAGAGCATGGGGATGCAGGTGAACGAACTGCTGGCAGAGCTGAAAGCGTCTTCGCTGGAAATGCGGCTGTTCATGCAGGAGTCGGATAGAATTTTAAAACAATATAACCGCAATGATATGGCGTACCGACTGTATCCCTGGGGGGCTTCCTGCCGCACGGAGATGCCGTCTTTTGAAGAACTGAACGGGATCCGGGGCGCGCTGGTCTGCCAGACGGAAATCGTGCGGGGCATTGGCAAGGCGTTGCGCATGGAAGTGCCGGAGCTTTCCTACTGTACCGCGGATACGGATACCAACATAAGGGAAAAACTGGCAGTTACCAGACGCATGTTGGAAACGTATCCCTTTGTGATGACCCACTTTAACGGGACCGATGAAGCGGCTCACCGTCACGACTATGAAGGCAAAGCAGATTTTATCTCCCGTATTGACAGGGAGTTCCTGGAGCCGCTGCTGGATAAGGCGGAAGAACCGCTGCGCATCATAATCTGCGGCGATCATGTGACCAGCAGCGTCACGGGAAAGCACACGCGGGGAAAAGGGCCGGTCATTGCAGCCGAAACAAACGGCAACGGTCATTTTGTACAGCAAATATTGAACTATAAAGATATTGTTAATTTTCTGATGAAAGAGAGTGACTGAGATGGCGAAAGCAATCATGATACAGGGGACTATGTCCAATGCCGGAAAGAGCCTGGTGACCGCGGCCCTGTGCCGTATTTTCCATCAGGATGGCAAAAGGGTGAACCCCTTCAAGTCCCAGAACATGGCATTGAATTCCTTTATTACCGAGGAAGGCGCAGAAATGGGTCGGGCCCAGGTAGTACAGGCGGAAGCCGCCGGGGTAAAACCCAGCGTCCTGATGAATCCGATTTTGCTGAAACCCACCAGCGACAGCGGATCCCAGGTCATCGTGAACGGAGAAGCGGTGGGAACGATGCCTGCGGCGGAATATTACAAATTCAAGACCAAGCTGATCCCCGATATCATGAAAGCCTATGATACCCTGGCGGAGCGAAGCGATATCATGGTCATCGAAGGCGCCGGCAGTCCGGCGGAGATCAACCTGAAAGCCCAGGACATTGTCAACATGGGAATGGCCCGCATGGCCAAGTCGCCGGTGCTGCTGGTGGCGGACATCGACCGGGGCGGCGTGTTCGCTTCCATTTACGGGACGCTGATGCTGCTGGAACCGGAAGAGCGGGCGATGGTGAAAGGCGTCATCATCAACAAATTCCGCGGGGACGTAAACATCTTAAAACCCGGATTGGATATGCTGGAAGAAAAGACCGGCATCCCGGTGATCGGTGTCCTGCCGATGCTGCAGGTGGATATTGAAGACGAGGACAGCCTGTCTGAACGGCTGACACAGACCCGGGACAACAATGCGCTCATCGATATTGCAGTCATCCGTTTGCCGCGGATGTCCAACTATACGGACTTTAATGTGTTTGAATTAATCGAAGGCGTATCGGTCCGCTATGTAAAAAATACGGAAGAGCTTGGCAATCCGGATATGATCGTCCTGCCCGGCACCAAGAACACCATTGACGATCTGAAATGGATGCGCCAGAACGGACTGGAAACCGCCGTGCTGCATAAAGCCAATAACGGAACCGTAGTGTTCGGTATCTGCGGCGGCTATCAGATGCTGGGCCGCAGCCTGTCGGATCCCTTTGGCTATGACAGCGGTCATGCAGGCAGCGTGACCACCGGTATGGCGCTGCTGAACACGGAGACGGAATTTGTGGAAAATAAGCGGACGATCCAGATGAAAGGCCGGTTTAAACGGGTAGAAGGCATCTTCTCCGGGTTAAGCGGCATGGAATTTTACGGCTATGAGATCCACAGCGGCATCACCACGCTGGATGAGAGCAAAGCCCTGAACCTGGTGGAGCCCATCAACGAAAAGGCGGAAGCCTTTGCAGAAGGAAGCCAGACGGTGCGCGGCGGCATGAATGTGTACGGCACATACATTCACGGCATCTTTGACGGCGAAGGCATCGCAGCAAAGATCGTGGAAGCGCTGCTGGCGAAAAAGGGCCTGACCATGGAAGATGTGAAAGTCATCGATTATAAGCAGTACAAGCAGCAGCAGTACGATCTGCTGGCGCAGAGCGTGCGCGAGAATCTGGACATGGATAAAGTTTATGAAATTGTGGAAAAAGGACTGGAAGCGTAAGAGAATATCTTCCGGGACTCGACTGACAGTACAGTGAACAGGGATAAAATGATGGACAAAGAGAAACTGGGACTGATCCATATTTATACAGGCGACGGCAAAGGAAAGACCACGGCGGCCATGGGGCTGATCCTGCGGGCCAGCGGACGGGGCCTGAAGGTCATCCTGGGCCAGTTCTTAAAAGGCCGGGAGACCGGGGAGCTGAAAACACTGGCGCTGCTTCCGGGCGTGCAGGTGTTCCGGGGCAAGCCGATGATGAAGTTTTCCTTTCAGATGAGCGAAGAAGAAAAGGCGGACGTACTGCAGGCCCATAACGCGTTCCTGCAGGAACTGGCCCGCCGCTGCGAGGAAGAACAGACCGATCTGCTGGTGCTGGATGAAGTGATCGGCGCCTGCGGCACGCGGCTGCTGGATGAAAAACAGCTGATCCGTTTCCTGCAGCAGAAGCCGCCGCATCTGGAAGTGGTGATGACAGGACGCAATCCGTCGCCGGAACTGCTGGAACTGGCGGATTATGTTTCCGAAGTCTGCAAGCGGAAACATCCCTTTGACAAGGGGATACCGGCGCGGGAAGGAATAGAAAAATAAGAAGACGGACGCCTGCGGCTGCTCAGGCTGCGGGAAACAAAACGAACGGACAGGAGATTTTGAAAAAGGAGGTTTTAGTATGAATCTGGAAAACGTACTGCCGATGGATATTGAAAAGCGCAGTTTTGAAATTATCACGGAAGAGCTGGGACAGCTGAAACTGGATCCGGACAAGGAAAGCATCATCAAACGCTGCATCCACACAGCCGCCGATTTTGATTACGCGCGGACGCTGCGGTTCAGCGAAAACGTGGTGGAAGACACCCTGCGCATTATGAAGCAGGGCGGGTTCACCATCGTGACCGATACGAAGATGGCCTGCGTGGGAATCAATAAAGCGGCGCTGGCGAAACTGAATGGGGAAGCCGTGTGCTTTATGAGCGACCCGGACGTGGCGGCCCGCGCCAAAGAAGCGGGAAGCACCCGGGCGGCGGCCTGCATGGAAAAGGCAGCCACCCTGCAAGGCCCTGTCATCATTGCCGTGGGCAACGCCCCCACCGCGCTGGTGCGGCTGGATGAACTGATCAAAGAAGGAAAAATAAAACCGGCGCTGGTCATCGGCGTGCCGGTTGGATTTGTAAATGTGGTGCAGTCCAAAGAGATCATCATGGCCAGCGGGGCGCCGTACATTGTGGCGGTTGGCCGCAAGGGCGGAAGCAACGTGGCGGCTTCCATCTGCAACGCGTTGATGTACAAACTGACCAGCGAACAGGAAAACCGGAAATAAAAACGCTTAAAAAGACACAACTTTTCTTGTTCAATATGATAATGAAATTGAAATCAGCGCTTCCTTAATAAGAGCCGGGCACGATGCAAGTGGATACAGCTTGCGTCGCGCGCCGGCTCTTTGTTTTTTTAAAAGCACAGGAAGTGCATTGGCAAAACCAAAAAATTCCCATAGTTTTTTGCGTAGGGATTTTGGGGGAGAACGCAATGGCAGATTTCTCGAACAGATACGTTAAAATGCTGGAACGAAGTATAACTGGGAGACAGACACAATAACCAAAGTATTATAATTATAGAAATCAGGCTGCGCACCCCGCATTACTACTGCATTTCAGCCTGGAGTTTGGTCGTTTTTCCGACCAAAGAGGCCTGCCGGGCACAAAAAATATTGGCATTATTTATAATAGATAGGGTATATTTCCTGTTGCCGTGATGCAGAGGCATTTTTGTGGCACGTTACTTTTTTTCCAATTCTCTACTTATCATGAAATTTCGTTCCGTCAGCTTGTATTCTGCTTCTCCGTTGCGGCGGGTTTCCTCACCTAAGCAGCAATCCCCAATTTCAAATTCCACTCTATCTTTTTTTTCAAAATGTGCTATAATATTACATAATTTTCTTTCATTAAAGAAGATAGGAAGTACACATACAAGTTGGGGGTTCAGTGAAGTGCCTGTATTGGATTTGATAAAAATAGACCGAAGCAAGTGTGTAAAGTGCGGACTTTGCGTAGCGGATTGTCCCGCCTGCATTTTGGATATGGGAGAGGACGGGCCGGAGTGTAATGTAGACCGCGGCTGTATGAGCTGCGGGCATTGCGTGGCCATTTGTCCTACCGGCGCCATGGATAATAAATATACGCCCCGGGAAGAGATGACGGAAGCGCCGAAAGAGATCATCTCGGAAAAGCAGGCTTATGACTTTCTTCGTTCGCGCCGCAGCGTGCGGTTATTCAGACAGCAGACCCCGAAACGGGAGGATGTGCTGAAACTGCTGGATATCTGCCGGTACGCACCTACGGCCGGGAACAGCCAGGGCATGTATTTCACCGTGGTCTCCAATCCGGATATGCTGGCGAAGATCCGTCAGTACACCGCCGACTGGATGGCGGAAGAAGTGGAAAAAGGAACCGAGAACAAGCGGTATTTTAAAGCGGTGCTGCGTACCTTCTATGAAAAGAATGTGGATATTATTGAGCGGCAGGCGCCGATGCTGGTGTTTGTTTCCACCCGCCGCCTGAATGTGACGGGCATCAGCAACAGCGAGCAGTGCCTTGCCTATGCGGAACTGTTTGCGCCGGCCATTGGCCTGGGCACGACGATTGCCGGTTTCATCCAGGCCTGCGCCATTGCCGGATATAAGCCGCTGGTAGAGTTGCTGGGGATTCCCGCGAAACAGAAACTGGTTGGCTGCATGATGGTGGGTTATCCCCGCGTAAAATACAGGCTGATGCCGGAACGCCAGCATCTGAAATGTGAATTCAGGGAATAAATGTAAAATCAGGAAGCGCGCCGGATCATGCAGCGCGTTCCAACGCAGAGCGAGCTGCGCTGTCTTTTTTACAGAGGGCAGCGGACTCGCTCTTTTATATAATTCACATAAAAGTCATGATATATACGGGCGGAACGTGTTATAATCAGATGCGCTTTAATGTAGCGCGGCGTATGTTCAGTTGACGGAGAAGGAGGTTGGATTTAACATGGCAAAATATCTGGGAGGAACGGACAGCAAACAGGAAGAAGTAAAGGCAGAGCTGGAAACGCCGGGCCTTCTGACGAATGATTTTGTGCTGGATGTTTCTACGG
>Ga0247609_10001753_pt1 | contig 24766 bp, 22 predicted proteins | sample 172DNAGHGlowgp2_FD_193487 | JGI IMG/M metagenome (GOLD analysis project Ga0247609, IMG submission 193487) | Sheep rumen microbial communities from Palmerston North, Manawatu-Wanganui, New Zealand - 1728 DNA GHGlow gp2 | ecosystem: Host-associated > Mammals > Digestive system > Stomach > Rumen ...
GATATTATTTTCTTTTGGGTTGCGCGTATGATGATGATGGGTATGTATGTCATGGGCGATATTCCAATCAAGACGGTGAATTTTCATGGGCTTGTTCGCGATGCCAAGGGGCAAAAAATGTCAAAAACCAAAGGCAATGGTGTTGATCCATTGGACGCGGTGAATAAATTTGGTGTTGATGCGTTGCGCTATTGGATTGCGACTGCGCCAATCGGTACAGATTTGCGATACAGCGATGACGAGGTTAAACGCGGTTCAAAATTATTAACAAAATTGTGGAACGCATCAAAATATGTTTTGATGAATTTAACTGATTTTGACCCGAAAACCGCAAAACAAATTCCGGTGGCTGATAGGTTTATCGAAGATAGATGGGTGTTAAACGAATTAAACAAAGCAATTGCAGATACGCGTCGTAATTTGGATAAATACGATAACTTTAATGCGCGTAGTGCGATTGATACATTTTTCTGGGAAGTTTTCTGTGATAAATATCTGGAATTTATCAAAGACCGTTTTTGGTCGCCTGAAAAATATAGTGCGGAATCGAAACTTTCTGCACAATGGACATTATATACGGTTTTGCGTGCGATAATTGGTTTGTATGCGCCGTTTATACCATTTGTCACCGAAGAATTATGGCAAAAAATCTATAAAGAATACGAAGGTGGCGACACATTGCACCTGACTCAATACCCAGAAACGCATGCGGAATACGATACCGATGTATCACAAATGCAGGTTGCGTTGGACATATTGAAAAATGTTCGTGGTCTGCGCACAGACAGAAAAATCGGTAATGGTGCAAAATTGGAAACACTGACAATTCCGGCGGATACAAATCCTGATTTACATGGGTTGATAAAATCTGCGGCGCGTGCAAATAATATCGTGCTGGGTGACGGTATAGATTTTGTTGTTGCAGAAAATAATACAGAGGGAAAATAATGGAGATTAAAAAGCATATTGAACATCATTTAATTGATGCGTACCAGGTTGATAGATATGGTTTTTTGCGTCCAATTATGTTGATGAATTTATTGCAAGGTGCCGCGGGTGCGCATGCCGACGAATTGGGGGCTGGGCGCACATATTGTGAAAATCGTGGAATTGCATGGGTTGTCACACATAATATGGTCGATATAATTGAATTGCCAAAATTCAAAGAAGAAATCACACTTATTACATGGCCATCATATCATAATGGTTTGCGTGCATATCGTGATTTTGAAATCAGGGGTGCCGATGGTCGTTTAATGATTCGTGCGACATCTCAATGGGTGTTGATAAATTTAAATACGCGTCGCCTGTTGCGTTTAAATGATGAATTACAAGATTGGGGCAGTATTAATGAACGCGTTTGGGATATTGATTTTCAAAAGGCACCACAATTTGACCCAGAAATCACGCATAATATGAAATGTCGTTTTGATGATATTGATGTAAATCAACACATAAATAATGCGGTGTATGCTGTATGGGCAACCGAAAGTGTTGGTTTTGAATTTCGTAATACACATAAATTGTCTGGGATTGAAATTTATTTTGAACATGAAATCAATGCTGATACACCCGATGTTCAAATTCATGTAAAATTGGAACCAGATATATCATATCATCGTATTATGACCGGTGATACACAACATGCAACGGTTGTATGTCATTGGAAAACAAATTAAAAAAAAACGCCAATTGGCGGTTTTTAATTATTTAGTATTGTTTTTCAATTTGCGTTTATATGCCGCCTTTACCAAAAGTCCATTTGGTTTTTTGTTGTCTTTCAACACTTTTGTTATCAATTCTATCATTGGTTCACGATGAGATTTGATAAATCCAGACAATTGCCCTTGGATAATTTGTTGAATATCTTTTTCTGGTTGATCTTGCCAAAATGCTGCGGGGTAAGTGACCAAACCATAAATGTTCCCCAGATACAAATTGTGTAAAGTCACAGGTTCACCACGTTTTGCGCGAACAAAACCGTACAAATCACGACCGGCATTATTAATATGCTTTACTAATATTCTTGTTTCTTCGTTGGTGTCCTTGAACATTTCTGCCTCGACAGCATAATTGTCTTGGAAAGATGCAATTATGTTAAAGAATTTGACACCATAATTGTATACGTCTTTGCCAGATGGAATTGGTCCCAATGCTTGCAAATCTTTCTTTAATTTTTGCAATGCATCCATTGTTTCCAATTTTTTTGTTCCTTTTTCGATTTTCTTTTTGATAATACCCATTTAGTACTCCTTTTTATAAACAACAAGATAATTATACCATAAAGTTGCGTTATAAAAAATATAAAAAAAAACCGGCGATTGCCGGATTTTTTAATACTGTATGCAACAAATTAATTAATTGCAGAAACCGCCAAACGGGCGCGTCCCTTGGCGCGACGACGATTTAAAACATCGCGTCCGCTCTTTGTTGCCATTTTTTCACGAAAACCATGTGTTTTAACACGACGTGTTTTCGATGGTTGATAAGTTCTTTTTGTTGCCATAATTAAATCCTTTTGCCACTCTATTAAAACATATTTTTATAAAAACGCAACCTTTTTATTAAATTTATTTCTTTTTTTCGCCCAGTCCTAAAAATTTGCCCAGGATTTCAGTTGAAAAATACAGAACTAATAACCCCAAAAACAAATTTAATGTGGGTAGAAAAAATCCAGTTGCTGCGGCTGCTGGTGCTGTTTTTGTCATTTTTTATCCTTAATTATTTTACAATTTTATAATAACACGAATTGAGTGTTTGTCAATATAAAAATATGGCTTTATTTCTTGACCTTTTTGGCAAAAATTTGCTATTGTGCATATGCAATAAATAGGGGAAAATAAAGCATGTCAGAAAATAATGAAGTAAAAGAAATGAAAATCCCACAATCATCATTGGAACATGAAATGCGGACGTCCTTTTTGGACTATGCGATGTCTGTTATTGTGGATAGGGCGTTGCCTGATGTTCGTGACGGTTGCAAACCTGTGCATCGTCGTATTTTGTATGTTATGAACGATGTTGCACCGGCGACAAAATCGACTGTGAAATCTGCGCGTATTGTTGGTGATGTTATGGGTAAATATCACCCACATGGTGACTCATCTATTTACGAGGCTATGGCTCGTATGGCCCAAGATTTTTCTATGGGTGAAACATTGGTCCAAGGTCAAGGTAACTTTGGTTCGCGTGATGGTGATAAACCGGCGGCTATGCGTTATACCGAGGCGCGCCTGTCCAAACTGGGTGCTTCGTTAATGGAAGATATGGACAAAGATACTGTCGATTGGCAACCTAACTTTGATGGAACTTTGCAAGAACCTGTGGTTTTACCAACAAAGTTTCCAAACTTTTTGGTAAATGGTGGTTCTGGTATTGCGGTTGGTATGGCAACAAATGTTCCAACATATAATTTGGGCGAGGTTTGCAACGGTATATTGGCTATATTGGATAATGCAAATATCACAGATGACGAATTATTTGATATTATACCTGGACCAGATTTTCCAACGGGTGCGGTTATTATGGGACGTGCGGGCGCATATCGTGCGCATACAACTGGTCGTGGTTCAATAATTGTCCGTGCAAAAACCCATAACGAGAAAATTCACGACCACGATGCGATTGTTGTTGATGAAATACCTTACCAGGTAAATAAAGCGCAAATGATTGTAAAAATCGCCGAACTTTCCAAAGATAAAAAAATAGAAGGCATTGCCGAAATTCGTGATGAATCTTCCAAGGAAGGCTTGCGTATAGTTATTGAATTGAAACGTGATGCAATACCTGATGTGGTGTTAAATCATTTGTTTCAATATACAGAAATGCAATCTAATTTTCCTGTAAATATGATGGCGTTAAATCGCGGTCGTCCAATGTTATTTACGATTCGCGGTGTGTTGGACGCATTTATTGAATTCAGGGAAGAAGTTATTCGTCGCAGAACAATATTTGATTTGAACAAGGCGCGCAATCGCGCACATACATTGTTGGGATTGTCTGTGGCTGTGGGTAATTTGGACGCGGTTATCGAATTGATTAAATCCAGTGCAAATCCTGACGATGCGCGCACCGCGTTGATTTCACGTGGTTGGCCGGCGGCTGATATTCAAAATTATATTGAATTGATTGATGACCCGAATACAGAATACAAAGACGGAATGTTTTATATGTCCGAAGATCAAGCACGTGCAATTTTGGAATTGCAATTACATCGTTTGACCGGATTGGAACGTGATAAATTGCATGCTGATTTGGTTGAATTGGGTGCGGTCATCAAAGATTTATTGGATATTTTGGGCAGTCACGAACGTATTATTCAAATTATTCGTGATGAAACAACATCTGTGCGTGATAACTGGTCATCAAAACGCAGAACTGAAATTTCGGATGCGTCTGTTGATATCGATGTCGAAGATTTAATTGCCCGCGAAGATATGGTTGTGACGGTATCTAATACTGGGTATATCAAACGTGTTGCGCTGGATACATATCGTGCGCAAAAACGTGGCGGCAAAGGTCGTAATGCAATGACAACCAAAGATGATGATTATGTGGTTAATGTATTTGTTGCAAATACCCATACACCATTGTTGTTCTTTTCGTCCAAGGGGTTATGTTATAAATTAAAAACATACAAATTGCCCGAAGCCACCGCGGCCGGCAAAGGTCGTCCATTGGTGAATTTGTTGCCATTGGAAAAAGACGAAACGATAACTGCAATTTTGCCAGTTCCCGAAGAAGATGTTAAACGCGTTCAAGAATCAGGCAAAGAACATTTCTTGATGTTCGTGACGAGTTCTGGAACCGTCCGTCGTAATCGCATTGCGGATTTTGATTCAATTCGCGCAAACGGAAAAATTGCAATGAAATTGGACGATGGCGACAGTTTGGTTTCTGTATTGCCATGCACAGAAGACCAAGACGTGTTCTTGACAACATATCGTGGTCGTTGCATCAGGTTCCCTGTGACCGAAATTCGTATATTTGCAGGTCGTAATTCAACCGGTGTTCGTGGATTAAATATTGCCAATGATGATAAAATTATCGGTATGGCAATGTTGAACCATGGCGAAAGTGACGCAACAGTTCGTGCGGCATATATTAAACAATCACGCGCGGCGCGTCGTGCCGCAACCGGTATCGAAGAAGATGCAGGTGATAGTGATATCGAGGCCACAGATTTGGTTTTGACACCTGAACAAATGGCAGATATGGCGAAAAACGAAGAATTTATTTTAACAATTTCTGAAAATGGATTTGGAAAACGTACATCTTCGTATGAATATCGCACAACACATCGTGGCGGAAATGGATTTACCAATATCAAATTGGGTGGTAAAAATACGGCTGTGGCTGGTTCGTTCCCTGTGACCGATGACCAAGATATTATTATGGTGACCGATGGTGGAAAAATTATTCGCACACCGGTCAAAGACGTTCGTATCGCGGGTCGTTCAACCGCCGGTGTCACATTATTCCGCACCGCTGAAAATGAAAAGGTTGTGTCTGCAATCGCGATTGTCGCCGAAGGTGATAGCGATGATGTCGAATCTGGTGATGAAAATAATACCCCAGAATCTGCATCGGTTGAAAATAACGAATAATATATCAAAAAGGTGTGCCGCATGGATAACGAATACTTTGTTTCGATAAACGATGTTTCAAAACGGTTGGACGTGCCGGCACATACTTTGCGTTATTGGGAAAAGCAATTTCCAACGGCAATTCGGCCAATAACAGGAACCGGTGGGCGCAGATATTATCGTCCTGAAACGGTTGATAAATTGATAGTGATTCGTGATTTGTTATATAAAAATGGATTAACGATTGCTGGGGTTAAAAAATTGATACACGACGGAAAATTACCCCGCGCGGCGACTGATTTCCAGCCAACAAATATCGGTGCGTCTGTGGTGAATAATACGACAAAATCCGGTGAAACAAATACTGATGCGATTGATACCGCGTTGGATTTGTTAAAAACGGCAAAACAATTATTGATAAATCAATAAAACAAAGCGATAAAATATCGCTTTTTTTATTTTTCTAATTTGTTGCGTTCGCGTATCAAAGAATCGCGCTGTCTTGTCAAAGTATTTTTATATTCGTACAAACTATCTTCTAAATGAATTACCTTTTGTACATCGTCGTCGCGTTTGCTCAAAATGCTGTCATTGTGCGCAAATACAGAGTTTTTATACATTGAATCAATTTCTGGAACAACGGTATTTGTATCTGGCTTGTTCCATGCCAAATTTAATAAATTTTGCTCGGTCATTAACGCATGATTTATCTTTGCACCGTTTTTATATGTTGTATCAAAAGACAATACAGGGGTTATCATAACTGTATTTGTATCGGTGCCAAAATAAGAATCAAAATTCCAAGATAATTTATTTTCTAATTCATGATTCACAGAATCATAATCAATTATTTCCAAAAAATACGACAAATCATTTAAAGACCCATTGTTATTTAAAATTCTTTTGCGCGCCTGTTCGTGTATGAAATCTGTGCTATCCAATTTTGCCAGATGTTTTTGAAATACCAAAATGTCATTTTGTGATAAAAATTGTGATATTTGAAAATCGTGCCCGATGCGCATCGCATATTTATTAAACGCATCATTTATTAAACTGTCATTATATGTGTAATAAAACTCGGTTGAATCAGCATTGTTCTGCACAGAATCTGTTATTTGTTTGTTGGGTTTTACATTATTCAAATTCTTGGGAATCGGTGCTTTTTTAACATCTGTGGTTTGTGTAATTTTTTTATCTAACTCTGCGATTTGATTATCTAATCGTTCAATTTTAGTTTGGTTATCAATGCCATGACATGTTGCGACCATCATAGATGTAAAAATAACAGATGTAAAAAGTGAATATTTTATATTGGTTTTGTTTTTTTTCATGTATAAAAATCGCCTTTTTATAGTATAATTCTAGCCTAAAAAAACAATGTGTCAATAAAATTCGGTTTTATACAGTGACTTGATTTTTTATTGTAAATCGGGTTTAAAATCCAAGAAATTGGTATGCGTTGCCCCGGGGACTATACGCAGTTTGTTTTTTGAAACCCATTTTTTTGAAAGTTCAATCGGCACAATTAAATCATCTGTACCAGCATAATGAATTTGTGGTACATCTGGCAAATTTTTTATATTCAAAGATTTATCCAAATTTGAATCGCCGAAATATTCTGTCCAATCATGATGATTTAATACGCCGGCAATGGTCACCCATTTTTGTATTTTGATATCAGGATTATTTTGAATAACCAAAGCACTCGCCATTGCGCCACCTGAATACCCAATTAAAACGATGGGCTGATTTTGTGCAATTTGTTTAATTGCGTATGCAATCGAATCGATGTTGTTTTTTGAAAAACGTGCATCTGTCCAATCATGAAAATCACAATTTTCATCGCGGATAAATTGACATGGTCGTGCAATATATACAACATTAGAATACATATCGTGCGCAACCAAATCACGAACAAAATTGTCATGTGGTGTTGGGTCTGGACTGACGGTGCCATTTGCAAAAAAAGCGCGTCCATCACCTTCGATATAAATATGAATAGGTTGATTTTTATTTGTAATTTTTTGCCATGTTGCAATTGTATGTTGTGTTGTTTTCATAGGTTTAAATTCAAAACTGTCCAACATAATATCACGCGCTGCACACCCAGTAATACCAAGGATTATAAAAACATAAAAAAATTTATTCATACGAAAAATTGTAATTAAAATGATGTGTATATACAACAAAAAACTTGAATATAAAAAAATATGTTTTAACTTAAAATATAAATCATAGAAAGGAGCCACAATATGAAACAATCCAAAACAACATTAAAAGAATTATCTGCATGTTATCGTGCGGTGTTGCGTCATGGTATTTTGTGTAATGCAATTGCGCTGGGGTTGGTTGCAACACCATCGATGGCGGACGAATTGTATTATACATGGTGGCACCCAGAAAATATAAATTCGTATGAAACAATAAACGATAACATAAATTCTGTTGTGACGGGTGGTGAATATAATTTTATCACTGGGACATCAATGCGTAATGTTGTAAATGGCGATGTGAATTTAACTTTGGACGGTGTTAGACAGGTTGCCAAAATTAACCCCAGGGATTCTCAATGGGTTGAAACAAATGTGTTTGGGTCTATATTTTTACCAAGTTCTGGCGGGTATTTACATAATACAGAATTGGGTGTTGTGATTCCTGATGATGAATCCAGGGATTTACAACAGTGGATAAATGGCGATATTAATGTATTGGTAAAAAATAATTCTGTTATTGAAAATAGTGTTATTGGTGTAAATTTTTATGCTGCAAATAATGAAATTACAGAATCTGGTTTGTCTGGCAAAACAACAGTGACGGTTGAAGATTCAACTGTTAATCAAAGTGTCCGCGGAACAAATTATCGTGATATAGATCAAAATAGTTCTAAAACATTGGTTGGTGATATTGAATTAAATGTTATAAATTCTTTAATCAAAGAAGAAATCGTTTCTGCTGGGTCTGCGGCATCTGCGGGTAATGTTGTTATAAATGTTGTTGGAAATTCTGTTATTGGTTATACAGATAAAACGGCAACAACAAAAACACATGAAAACAAAGATAATTGGATTATTGCGGGGGCAAACCGTAATGGTGCAACGATTGCCAGCACAACAATAAATCTAAATACCGATGGTGCTGATAACGCAATATGGATTGCGGGCGATGTTCATAGTGGCAGTCGCGACAGACGAATAATAACCACAGATGCAATTACAATTCCAAACAATAACCCTGATGAAAACAGTGTCAGTGGAAATGCAACATTAAATATGTTGGGTGGTGGTGATATCAATATCGGTGGTAATTTGCGTGCGTATCATGTTGCCGGTGATAAAACATTAAACATAAATAATGTGACGGCAAATATTGGTGGCAATGTCCAAGAATTTCAAACAATTAACATGGACGAAAATGCAACATTAAATGTTGATGGAACATTGACTTTGGCGGCCGATGATAATGTGAATATTGTTTTACAAGATTTAAACACATACAGCAAAATTAATGCAACGCAATTGGACGCAAATGGTGCAAATTTGAATTTCTTGGTATCCAAACAGGGAACATACAACATCGTTCATGCCAACCAAACAATCAGTGATTTTACATGGAATCCAGAAAACGCGTTGTTTGATTTTTCGCATAATAATGGGGTTTTGACGGCAACTGCGAAATCTGCAGATGAAATTGCTGAAACAACAAATATAAATTCAAATGCGGCAAATACGATGTCTGCATTGGCGCACAGTGATAATGCGGACGCAAATCGTCTGTCATTGATTGCCCAAGATGCATTAACGCATGGCGATACAAAATATGTTGAAAATGAATTGGAAAATTTAACACCATCAAAATCGCCGGTTGCAACATCGGTTGCATTGGGTGTGCAAAGCCATGTTTTGTCTGCGGCAGGCGAACGTATGTCTTTGGCTTTGACTGGACGTAATGGTGGTGATGTTCATGCGGACTTTGGTGTCTGGGCCAAGGGTATGTATAACAAAACAAAGCACAGTGATTTATTAAATGCAAACACATGGGGTGCATCTTTTGGTTTCGATACAGATTTGAATCACAGTGTAATTTTAGGTGTGGGTTATTCATACGGCCAAACAGATGCGGATTTGAAAAATTCAAACATAGATATCGACAGCAACACTGTCTTTGTTTATGGACAATACAGAAATGCGGATTGGTTTATCAATGGGACAATTGCGTATATAATGTCTAAATACGATTGGAATAAATCTGCATTTGGCACAGATTTTAACACTGCGTATCATGTTAATTCTTTGTCGGAACAGGTTATGGGTGGATATCATTTTGCAAACGGTATAACACCAACATTGGGATTGCGTTATTTAAATGTTGATCAAGATTCGTATTTTGATGGTTTGACAACTGTTGGCAAGGTTAATTCAACATATTTAACCGGTGTTGCAGGTGTTGATTATAAATACACATGGATTGCGCCATATACATCATTGTTCTGGAATCCTGAATTACACGCGGCGGTGACATATGATATGGTGTCTGATTCCAATATGGCAATCGTGATGATACCTGGTGCGGCGGCATATACCGTTGCAACAGACGAGTTGTCGCGTGTTGGTGGTGAATTCGGTGTTGGATTATCTGCCGAATATTATTACCTGACCGTATCATTAAATTATGATTTAAATGTCCATCGTGATTTTACATCACAAACAGGTTCATTAAAAATCAAATATAAATTCTAAACTGAAAAAAACAGGCTAAAAAATGCCGGCAAATGCCGGCAAAATTATTCCAACAAAATTCTTTTTGAAATTTTGCGAAACCACAATAAAAAAATACCGGCATTTGCCGGTATTTTTTATCTAATTTTGCCCGGGTTTTGCTTTATTGCTATATCACGACGCGCACCATTAAATAATGCCGCCATATCTTTTAATGCACGTTTGCATGCCGGCTTTGGTGCCACATAACGTTTCGGCATAGAACCACCTTTTAACACAAAAGTTTCGCGTTTGCCTTTTGGATTTTTTGTTTTTTTGGTTTGTTTTTTCTTTTTGGTTGGCAACATTCTATATGCGTTTAATGTATGGTTATATTCTTTTGTTTTTTGTTGTACAGATTTTTCATATTCTGCAACCGCTTTGTTTAATTCGTTAATCCAAGCTCTATCTTGCAACCACAAATCGTATAAATTTTCTTTTTCTGCATCATCGGCGGCAATTTGACGCATAGTCCAAATTGTGCTAGCCCATATTCTATTATCGTATTTTTGGTGTTCAATTTTCTTTTGTTCTTGTTGTTCGTATTCTGCGACCAACTGTTTCAAATTTTCTTCGCGTTCGAAATCAATATATGATGCGACCTCGATTATGCCCATACAGATTCCAATTACAAACAATGCTGCGATAATATCATCATCAGTAAATTCATCATTTGTGACAGGGATATTTTTTGATGATTCTTTATGTTTGCGTTTTGTATTAATGTTTTGTGATATCATACGTTTCTTTCGTTTTTGTGCAGATAATGCCTTGCGGATTTCATCACTTGGTATATATGTTTCAATCATTGCGCCGCTTTGTTTTTCTTTGTTTAAATTGTATGGTTGTTCAATCACAGATTTTTGAGTGTTTACACGTGATGGAATTTTTTTTGAAATCACCAGATTTGTTGGTGCAAAATTCATTGGTGTTTTTACTGTGTTTTTAACTGGCTGTTTTTTCTTGATATAACGCACAGGCAAACCCATCGCCTGAATATCTGTATATAAGTTTTCTGTTCCTAAATTATTCATATTCTTTTCCTTTTCATTATAATATAACAAAGTAAAACTCATACTATCACATAAATTGTTTTAGTCAATAAATAAAAAGCAAAAATATAAAATATTGTCATGGGATAAAAATCATATTATAATTGCACCAAACCAAAAGGAATATAAATGGCTATGATTTACTGTCGTGAATGTGGATACAAACACTCTGATCGGGCGCGTGCTTGCCCAAAATGTGGCGCACCAACCGAAGATACTTTGTCTAAAAAAATGAACAAATTGGTGGATAACAAATCCATCGTGGTTTATTTAGTACTGTGTTGGTTCGTTGGAATATTGGGTGCACACCGTTTTTATGCGGGAAAAACTGGTTCTGGATTGGCGATATTATTAATGGGAACGATTGGTTGGTTATTAATTGTGCCGGGCATTGCGGCGGTAATTTGGGTGATTGTTGATTTTATCGTTGGATTATGCCATGTATCCGACCCAGAATATATATTTGAAATCAAAAAATAAAAATCCGGGAATTTCCCGGTTTTTTATTAAAAAACATCCACAATGTTGGGGATGCTAACCAGTGAACAAAAGGAGTCAAAAATTGTTTATTTGGTTAAACTGATTTAAATATTTCGCAATACAAAATTTCCCCTGTTTTGGATGTCGGGGTCAGCCAGAATGTCTGGGAACCACCAGTATAGTGAACATTTGGCAAATCTTGTTTTAATTCAGGAATAAATTCCCGTAAAGTTTTTGCAATACTGCTGGATTCATATGAACCACGAATAAATATATGCTTTGTTGGGTCATGAATAATTTGTTTAATAAATTCAATTGCCATTGTGCTGGACGGCAATTTATCCGATACAATCAAATCATTCAGTTTGTTATTCCACGCATTAGAATGATAAGGACACAATTCAATATCGCAAAACAAATTTGCAATCATGCGTTTGACATATACGATTGGCAAATCCACACCATTGATTTGGATACTTTGTCCGACATTTTGTAATCCAAACTTTTTTAACCACCATTTTGCGCCATCTGTATTTGCCAATTCAGGATCTAAATAATAAAAAGGATACGCCATATTTTTTTGATTTATTACATCGTTTGTGATTTTTTGCAATTGCGCATCAGACCAATTTTTATATTCTTGGGCATATGGGATACCGGCGCGCGGATTCAAATTTATCATAAAACATTTTGCCGTCGCCAAATTTCCAACATATGGTTCGGCTTGCAGATTTTTATGAACTTTGTTTTTCCCAGAATCTGTACTTATTTCTGATTCAGAAATAAACAATTTTGCCTTTTCTAGTTCTTGATATTCACCTTCTAAAATAGAAGTATTTGGGTGAGATTTTGCATTGCGCCAAAATTGTACAATTGGCATTTTGCTTAAAATTTCTTGGTTGTTTTTGAGTTGTTCTTGTGACATTTGTTTCATTTCGTCCACTGTTGGTAATTTCATTAACACAGTCCTTTTTTTATTTTCATCTAATGGTGACACAATTTTTTCTGATTCCATACGGTCCAGAAAATTTACTGCGTCTTCATAACTGATGTCCAAATTGCGTTGCAGATAAGAAACACTTGGTTTTTTATCTGTTATCACTAATTGCACTGCATCTTGATAAAGTTTGTTTTTCATGTTTAGCCTCCATGTTGTTTAAAAACCGATTTTTTGCACGTTGTGTGATTTGACGGATTGTTCTTGTAATAACATGTCTAATAATTCGTCTGGATTTGTTATATCCAAAATTTCAGCCTTGTTTTTTACAACAACAAAATCCCCAGGAGCCAAATTGACGCATTTTTTAATATCTGCATCATTAACAGTTTGACCAAAAAATTCGTTGAATGCAATTAAAACCTGTTTGGGTGTTAAAAAGTCATATTTAACCTTGAATGTAAATCTGCGCAAAGATGCAGTGTCCAAAGAATCCATAATATTTGTTGTACATATGAACGGGAAATCGGCTTGTTCCATCTGGGTCAGCATTTCATTGACAGAACTGACCTCCCATGAACGTTGGGCTTTGTTGCGGTCTTGCAAGAAAGAATCTGCTTCGTCAAAAACCAGAATTGCTTTTTTTGAACGCGCCTCGGCAAAAGCATTTGCAATATTTTTTTCTGTTTCCCCAACATAAGAACCTTTTAAATCGCTGGCGCGTTTTTTGACGATTGGCATATTCAACACATGTGCCAGATGTGATGCAAATGCGGTTTTACCGGTCCCCGGTGCGCCGTATAAACATAACGAAAATTTATGAAGTTTTTTCTTGGCAATTCGGTCGGCCAACATATTTAAATCTGTGTCTGTATTTAATAATTCGGTATTAAAATTATCAGGCTTAACTGTGTCTTTTTTCTTGCGACCATGTAATGTTTCCAAAAAAGAATTCAAAGTATATGGGACCATATCTGGATTTCCAGTAATTTCTGCATTTCTCACCGCGTTATCCAAAATACCCAATGGCACATCTGGTTCTTTGATTTCTTGGGACATTTTTTCATAGTCAAATTGAACATTGTGTTTTTTAAACACACCCGCCCAAACATCTTTTCTGGTGTCGTCATCAGGTGTTGAAATTTCTGCGGTCAAAGAAAATCTGCGCAAACAAGAATTTGGAATTTCGCGTATGCTATGCACAACCCAAATCACAGGTGTTGCATTGTTTTCCAACAATCTGTGCAAAGTTAATTTTTCATTATTGCGCCCGGGAAATCTGTCTTGTTCTAAAATATCTTCGGCATCATCAAACAATAATACGGCATTTGAATCTGCTTTTAATAATTTTTGCATTTGTTTTAATTTGTTGCGTCTGGCATCGGTTCCTGTTTCGTCACCACAACCCGAATATAAATGTAAATTTGCATCGTTGCACACCGCAACGGCAAAAGATGTTTTGCCAGAACCAACCGCGCCATGCAGTAAAATATTTACACCGCGAATTTTTGATTGAACTGACTTTTGCAACAAAGTTTTAATGTTTTTAAAAGTATCTGCCATATGTAGAAAATTATCAATATGTAAATCGCTTGATAAAGATTTACCAATCAAATCAACGCGAACTTCTTCGGTGGATTTAAAACGTGTGTGCAACAATTTTATAAAACCATCATGCAAACGTATAGAATCATATTTTTGTGTTAAAATATTCATTTCAAACAGGGTGGTGTTTGGTTCCAGCATTTGTTTAACATTGCCCAACGGTATGGCGCACATGGCGGCAAAGAAAGGGAAGTTTTCTTCGCAAATCATATCGTCCATTACCGGCAAATCGAACGATTCCAACATTTCTCGCAACATAGGATTTTTTTGTGCCATTAAAAAACATTGGACCAGTACGCGTTGTTTTTGTGGCAAATTCAAAGCATCAAAAACCATAGATAATTTTGTATCGAATCCAGGATTTGTTATATCTGTGATTTTTACTTTTGATTTAATATCTTCGATTATTTTTTCTGTGTCCGGCGAAATGTTTTCCACAGAGCTTTTTTCTTTGTCGTTTAAAATATCGCGCAACACAGATATTTTTTCGGCATCTGTCACAGATTCAGGCAAAGATGTTAATAAATTATGTATGTCCGCATTAAACAGGGCGCCAAAATACCGTTCCAACCGTTCCAGAAAACAAAATTCTGTCAAAGGTTGCAAAGGACTATTTACCAAGTTTTTTAAATAAAACGCATTTGCTTGCAATTGTTTATCCGTCATACGCGCCTCCCTGTGTGTTTTTGATTAAAATTGTTCTTGAATCTTTCGATTCGATATGATTATAAGAACCCGATTGGACAAATTTGGTCCAATTTTTTTGTTTTTTTAATAAAAATACCGTTAATGTAATGAAAAATACGGTATTTTTTATTGTAATTATTTTGATAACATAAAAAATCTGGCTTTCAGTTTTTTATATGCAGCGCGGGCATTGTCGTATTGTTCTTTGATTTCAAAATATTTGATGTTTGCCGCGCGATTGCGACAATCACAATCATATGTGCATGGCACTTCAAAAGAAAAATAAGGACATGTTTTACCATTCGATACTGGAATCAAAGAATCAGGCGCACAATTAACAATGCGACAAAAATCTTTATTTGGACCGGCGGTATATGTGTTATTTTCCTCGCCTGATTGGACTAAATTTTCATATCGAATTTTATTATATGCCTCGTCGCGTTGTTCTTTTAAATCTTTTACTTTTTTATGACTTAATTGAACATCACACCAACGAACCCGGCGTGATTTATTTAATAAATTTTTTTTCATGGCGCAAATCCTTTGTTTTTGGTTGGTAATAAAACACGAACATCGGCGACATTGCCAGCCTCGAATTATCATCAATAACGATGATATCATGAATTTTTATTATATCAAGAAAAGGTTAGTATATACTTTTTAGGTGACTTTGTTTGACAAATAAATATATGTGTATTAGTATTTTTGATATGTTGCAAAATTGTATTTCATTTTTACCGGATATCCAAAGTATAAATTCCACCAGAATTAATGGGCTTGTATTGTTTTGTGAATCTGCCCGGACTGCATCTTTGTTGCAACACAAATTACATAATGATTTTGGTATTAATGCGATTACAGATGTTGATAATATGGGCACACACTACGCCATACCGATACACAAGGTTGAAAATGCCGTATTGGATAAGTTTATTCAAAAAGGTTGGAATTGGGATCGTGACCAGGATTTTTATAAATATACAATGACTTTGTATAATCCTGATACGGCTAAACGGATATATAATACATTGGTTGCGCATGGATATAATGTGACGATATACCAAAACGGTATGCAATTAGATGTTGTTTGTTTGGCACAATCGGCGCGCAATGATGAAATGGTTGCGTTAAATGATAAATTAATATCTGCCCAGAAATCATCGCCAATGTCGATGGATATTTATTTTAATAAAATTTTGTTTAGTGGAAAAATAGAAAACCCAGAATATCGCAATATAAAAAAACGCGAATTTAGTTTGGCGGAAATTGAAAAAAATAAAGATTCGATTGTTCGTGAAATAGTGTTTCAATACTTTAATAAACGTGTGCGTTCTTATTTAAATGTTAAAACACTGGTGCGAAAATTTGATGCAAATAAATTAGACAATAAAACACAAAATCAAATAAACATGTTGCGTGATTATTTGTATAATGTTGTGGTTGATTATATTGATATGCAAACAACAAATGCGTCACACACAAATCATAGTGTCATTATCAGGTTTGATTATTTAAAAAGTTGCAACAATTACAATAATGTTTATGCAACAATAAAGTGTGCAAAACGTTGGTGTAATGATATAAAGAAAGAACATCAAAAAACACAACAAACCAAACAGGATTCTATGCGCCAGGCTATCAAAGTCATGGATTGTGATGATGGTTTTTATTTTGTAAGATTGTATGGTGACAATGCATTGCAATTCGAAGGCCAGCATATGCATCATTGTATTCAAAATCAATATTATGTAAATGAAATAAAACGTGATAATCATGAATATTATTCATTGCGGGATGAAAATGGCGAACCATATATTACATTGGAAATTATAAACGGCCAGGTGATACAGTGCCAGGGACGTTCTCATATGAAAACAAATCCCAAGATTCGTGAAATGGTGCGAAAATTTATATTTCAAAATAAATTTGAAATCGTAAATACTTGGAATAAACATATTGCATACACATATCAAGACGGTAAATTATACGACGTGTTTGATTTGCCTAAAAATTTTATATTAAATCACAGTATTGATTTGTGTGGTATGGATTTGGATAAATTGCCTGATATGTCGTCTGTTTTGATAAATAGTGATTTTGGTTGTGCAACAAATAATTTACATGATTTAACCGGGGCGCCATATTCTGTATTGTATGATGTTAGGGCATCAAAAAATCCATTACAATCATTACGTGGTATGCCACGATTTGTTGGTGGTAAAATTTATTTATCTGGCACACAATTAACGCCAAAATCATTTGTTCCAATGTATATGGAAAATATGCTAGATAAAATTGTTGGTGTTAATGAAAAAACAATTACTGCATGGCGCCAGCAAATAGAAAATCGTAAAACACAAATTGCGAACATTGTCGCATCGTTAAATAATCATACAAAATAAAAAAGTTATTGCAGGCATATTTTGTTTTTTATATATTGCCGCTGTGGAAAATAATATAAAAAAGGGGAAAAAGATGAAAATGTCTGTGATTTATTTATTGGCTGGTTTGATTGCTGGTGGGATAATTGGTTCGATGTGCTGTGTTGGTGATGGAACACATATGTCGCATGGTTGGGACAAAGTTTTTGCAAAAAATGATAATGTTAAAAATACCAAGGTAAAATTTCATAATCGTTATGGTGTGTCATTGGTTGGTGATTTATATATGCCAAAAAATATGGATAAAAATAAAAAATATCCGGCGATTGCGGTGTCTGGACCGTTTGGTGCGGTCAAAGAACAATCGTCTGGTCTTTATGCCCAAGAAATGGCAAATCGTGGTTTTGTGACATTGGCATTTGACCCATCTTTTACCGGCGAAAGTGGTGGTGTTGCGCGTAATGTTGCGTCCCCAGATATTAATACCGAAGATTTTTCTGCGGCGGTGGATTACCTGACAACTTTGCCATATGTTGATGAAAATAAAATCGGTATAATTGGAATTTGTGGTTGGGGTGGTATGGCAATCAATGCAGCAGCGATGGATACAAGAATCAAAGCAACTGTGGCATCGACAATGTATGATATGACACGCGTGACTGCAAACGGATATTTTGATGCCGATGATAATGCCGATGCGCGCTTTGCGTCGCGTGATTCAATGAATAAACAACGTACAATCGATTATAAAAATGGCGATTATGCACGTGCGGGCGGTGTTGTTGATGTGTTGCCTGCGGACGCGCCACAATTTGTGCGCGATTATTATGCGTATTATAAAACACCACGTGGGTATCATAAACGTTCGTTAAATTCGAACAAGGGTTGGAATACAACATCTGCATTGTCATTTATAAATATGCCGATATTGCAACGCGCCGATGAAATACGCAGTGCGGTTTTATTGGTGCATGGCGAAAACGCACACAGTCGTTATTTCAGCGAAGATGCCTTTAAAAAATTAAAAGGTAAAAATAAAGAACTGATGATAATTCCTGGTGCAACCCATGTTGATTTATACGACAATATGGAAAAAATCCCATTTGATAAAATAACAGAATTTTTTGAAACAAATATGCAGTAGAAAATTGCCCATTTGGGCAATTTTTATTTATGTTAAATAATACTTTGGTAAATTTTGATGCCGAACATACAATCATTTGTGATGGTGCCAAAGGCGAATTGATTATGCCATCAAAAACAGATATATTGATTGACGACAGACCCGAAAACATTACTGAATGGGAATCGCATGGTGGCACAGGTATTGTTTTTACAAACGCAATTGATGTTGCACAAAAATTACAAGACTTATAACAAATATTAAAATAAAACAAATTAAAACTTCAAAGGCCAATCGCGAATATCATCGGGCATAGATTGTGATTCCGGACGCCACATAAATTCTTCAATTTTAACGCGTTTATCGCGGGTGAATTTAACACCTTCGCTTTTCAAGGCTTTATATTGTTGTTCAAAAAACGGTTCGCCACACAAAGAGCCGTCTTTGAAAACGACCCTGTGCCAAGGCAAATGCCAACTTTTTTGATTGTTGGACGCGTATCCAACAAATCGCGCCATTTTTGGTTGCCCAATCATGCGTGCGATTTGACCAAATGTGGTGACGCGCCCATATGGGATTTTTTCAACGACATCATAAACTTGTTCATAAAAACTTTTCATAAGCGAAATTATATCACTTGAAGCAAAAAAATCAAATCGACAAAACGCGAGTTAGAAAAGACTTGAATTCTATAATTTTGTGCTATTATGTCACTGGTGTTCTATGTGGAGTATAAAATGAAAAAGATAGTTTTTTTACATGGCTCGGGTGCTGATAAAAATCGCTATGCCGAATTATGTGATACTATCGCAAAATATTGTGGCTGTGAATTAGTTTGTTTTAATGCACCATTTACACATTATGCAAGACCAGATAAATATCAATGGTTTGGAAAGTTTGAAAATAGTGGGCGTCGTGATGCGGTAATTAGTGATTATGAATATTCTTTACGATACATAAAAGACAAAATTTTGGCGCTAAATTGCAATACAAAAGATATTGTTTTAATTGGACACTCCCAGGGTGGTGGAATGGCTGTTCATAGTGGTTTAGAAATGAATCTTGGCATGGTTGTCGCAATTTGTCCGGATTTGCCGTATAATATAAAATACGATTTATCTGGCAATACGCCAATTTATTGGTTGGAAGCAGCTAAAGATACACTTTTAGATGATAATCGTAAACAATCATACAAATTGTTGCCAAATGGTGTTGATTTTCATTATGCGATATTACCAAACTCTGGTCATAAAGATTTTGAGAATGATTTTATGAATGTTATAAAAAATAATGAAATACCGTTTTTGTATAAGAATACCAGATAAAACTATATAACCCGTTTTGCCGGCACCCCACAACCATTTTAAACAAAAATACTAATTAGAGCGATTTATGATTGCTTTTCCAATATTTTTACCGGTTCGAATGTTTTTTGACATTTTATCGCTTTTTTGCATAATAATGTATAGAAAATATAAAGGTTGGTGATATGGCCGGTTATTATCTAAACTTTACGTGTTTTAAATGTAATGAAAAATCTTTATCTACAAAGGGGTGTGAAAATGAAATAAATTCTTATATTGTTAAGAATTATGATATGGATGGTGTATTGCAGGTTATTTGTCCAAAATGCAAAGAAACAATAATTGTTGTTAATCAGTGTTTGCAATTTGAAATTTATTTACAATGTGCGGTTGAAAGATTTTTGACGGCGGATTATGCAGAAGCTGTCTTTTTGTTGGCAAAATCTAGAGAGGCGTTTGTTGAATTTGTAATAGATTTGTTGTGCTATGAACGAGGACTAAATGTTGATTTAAATAAAAATGGACTCCATTTATCGGAAAGAAGATATGGTTTTTTAGATGGGTTATATTTTATGAGATTTGGAGATGTTATAAATCTTAATGCTTGGAATATGGAAATACGAAACAAAATAATGCATAATGGTATATATCCTAAAAGACAGGATGTCGTAAATTTCGGAAATAATATTTTGCAATTTTTTTATAAAGTTATAGACAAAATAAAATCTGAAATAGCATATGATGTATACATGGGGTATGTGCACTCAGTTAAAAATGATAAAATAGATACATACAAACAGACATTTAAAGATAAGGATGTTCAAATTCAGACCGTTTCTGATGCAATTGATTTTTTTACAAGAAATATTGATGGTATTGAAAGTTTTGAAAAATTGTGTAGCATAATAGAACAAAATAATCGAATGCTAGCTTTACATTCTATAGATTTATACGCTTTAAATCGTACAAGAAGACAATAGTTCGAAAGTGTGGATAAAGACATAATTTTTATAAAAATTACTTTCGAACTGTAAAAATTGCGCACGGATTCCCTCGTCCGTCGCATAAATGCGCCGCGACTGCGGGGAAACCGTAACAATTTGCGCGCGCGTTGCTTCGCAAATCTACTTGTTTTCGAACCGGGCAAACTACGTTTGCCGTGGCCACGAACCGATGGCTCGCAACCAAAAATTAAACCGGCAAAATGCCGGTTGAATTTTTGGTTGGGGCGCACGGATTCGAACCATGATAAAGAGAACCAAAATCTCTTGTCCTACCATTAGACGACACCCCAATGACGCGTAAATTATACAGGTAAAAAATAAATTTGCAATAAAAAATTTGTTATATATGTCCGCAAATGTAAATACTTAAAAACCGCCGATTTGGCGGTTTTGTTTTTTATGGACACATTTCCAACTGATTCAAAACATTTTGAACATCGTTGTTTATTGAATCTGTCACTGCACGTCCAACACCGTCATAGTGTTGATATTCAAACGGTGCGTCTGCAAATTCTGGATAATCTGCGTATAATTGTTTAAACGGTGCCAACAATGCGCGTATAGTTGTTTTTGATTTGCAAATACAACTGTTTCTAACATCTGCAACCGTCGCAGATGTCGCAGGATATTTTTTTGCGCCATTTATTTCATCGTCGCTCATTACGACGCAACGTGCGCCAAACCCAGAAAAGTTTGCATCATCAACCAAGAATCTGTAAATCATTTCTTTTTTTGCGCCCGCCTGTTTTAATTTATGGGTCAAAACGCCTGTGCAACAAGACTGTGATGCGCGCATCAAAACCTTATACCGATTCAACAATGGAATCATAACTTTTTCGTTCGCAGATATATTCGGGTTGTTTTCAATCGCAGATGCAATGTCGCAATTTACATCGTCTTTCAGTGTTTGACTGCGTGGTGCAACACTTTCGGAAATTGTCGGCTTGCGCAACCAAACGGCACATTCTTTCGGGGTACTAAATGGACAGTCTTTATATTCTGCACGCATTTTTTCACCAGTATAAATACCGTCAATTTCGGCAACATTATCGCCAGAACCATATAAGAAATTATTTATGATATAAACCGTCTCGCCATAATAACTCTGGTCGCCCAGGGAAAATCCAGCGTTGTTGGCTTGTTGAATATGTTTTTTGCCAAATGTGACGGTTGGCTTTTCCATAGGTGTCATGATTACAGCCTGGATATTACCATTGTGCCCGGCAAATGTATCATTTGTCCATAAATTATGTGATGTTTTTTGTGGAACTAATAATTCGTCTATGCGCGCCCGCGTATCAACGATTTCATCTATGGTGCTTTGCATGTATTCTGCATCACTGATTGAAATGTTATCAGGTGTCGCCACGGGCTCTTCTGCTTCAAACGATTCAGTAATCAACTGTTCTTCGTCCAATGAATCAGATGCCCATGCCGAACAAATGCCGCCACATAACAGCAAAGATGATAAAATAAATATTGGTTGTTTCATACCTAATATAATACCACATTTTTAGGCGTTTTTAAAATAAAATTTTGTGTTGCGTGTTATTGCTTGTTTTTATTACCATCTGGGATAGAAATCATATTATATAGGAAGAAAGGGGGTGACCTATGAAAAGAACTTGTGGATTTGTTTTATCAACACTTTTGATATTGCCGGCATTTGCGGCAACCGATGGTGCAAATTTATATGAACCATATAAAAAAACAATGTATGGCACTCCTGAAAATACAATTGTCAAAACTGAAACTGCTAAGGCGCAAACGCCAAAAACAACAAATGCGGCAACCGAATTGACTGCGGCTGATGAAAATGCACTTCCTTTACAGGAAGAGACAATTGATTCTGTCGATAATGCGCAAAATGATGTATTATCTGGGGCGGAAAAAACATCGACCGAAAATTTTGAATCATATTCATCATCAACATCTTCTTCGAATCCAGACATAAAATTCCCGCATGGTGTGCAGTTGGGATTGGGTGTGTCTGCAACTGGCGGGTTGGACGGTTTTGTTGGGTATAATAATAAAAATTTTGATTCTTTTTGGTGGAAACGATTCGGTGTTCGCTTAGGCTATGCATCGACCAAACCTTTTAAGTCTTTTATAAATAAAAGGCTCGATAGTGCAATGGGTGACGGCATAGATATTGGTGATTATGTGACTATGCGTGATGGTAATGTCGAGGCTCAGCATATGTTTGCGCTGGTTGATTTTTACCCGTTTGGCGACACATGGTTTTTCGGCGGATTGCGTTTGTCTGGCGGTTATTATAATGGTGATTTGAAATTAACCGCGGATTTGGGTGCCAAAGATACGGTTTTGGCAAATGATGCAGAATTTAAATTGGGGGACACTTGGTATAAATATACTGCTGGTGATAATCAGGGCTTTGCAACGGCTAAATGGTCTGTATCCGGGCCTTATGCGGGGTTGGGATTTGATTTAGGGCTGTTTAGTGGCTTTAAGATTTATATGGACGCAGGTGTTGTATTTGCCAGCGAGGCGGCAAAATTGGATTTACAAATTGCAGAAGCAGGCTTGTCTCAAAGTACGGACAGAACATCTTGGGCACCGGTTGATGTGTCTGGTTTAAACAGTAATAAAGCCGAGGCTTTGGCGTCTGCGCAACATGAATTAGATAAATATCCATATTACCCAATTGTAAAATTAGGGTTTATGTACAGATTTTAGTATAAAAGCCAAGGGTTTTTCCTTGGCTTTTTTAAAAACCCGAATCGTATAAAGCGAAAAAACCGAATCATTATCGTAAAAACCGATTCTGTGTGCGGAAAACTAACAAATTTTTTTATCAAAAATTTTTGGCGGATTTCTGCGCGTTTGCGGACGGTTTTATAATTAAATGAAAATTTTTTCCCAAAAAGCGCTTGACTTTTAAATATTTCGAACACATAATATGCGGGCTTTCAAGTTGAGATACAAAAAAATTCCCAACCTATGAAATTCGCGATAACAGAATGATCTTCAAAATAAGTTCTGGGCATTAATCGCAATATTGTTAATCGAAGCAGCTCATCAAAAAAAATTTTGATGCTTTATCAAAATTTGTTCAAGAAGAGATATGCAGACAGTTGAATTTGGAAATATCCAAACTTTGACACTAGTCAGTGCATATCCTAGACAGGTAGTAGGTTTTATACATTGAACCTCGTTAAAAACTTGTCTTGCGAATATATTATATATGTAAAGACGAACTGAAATTTAAAGTCAGCTTTGTTATATATGCACAGGACTATGACTTACAAGTTTTTTTAGAACTTGAGAGTTTGATCCTGGCTCAGAACGAACGCTGGCGGCAGGTCTTAGGCATGCAAGTCGAACGGGTGAAGCAGGGCTTGCCCTGTGAATCTAGTGGCGCACGAGTGAGTAACGCGTGGGAAACTGCCCACCACTGGGGAATAACGTTTGGAAACGAACGCTAATACCGCATACGCCGGAAACGGGAAAGATTTATCGGTGGTGGATGTGCCCGCGTTGGATTAGCTTGTTGGTGGGGTAATGGCCTACCAAGGCGATGATCCATAGCTGGTCTGAGAGGACGATCAGCCACGTTGGAACTGAGACACGGTCCAAACTCCTACGGGAGGCAGCAGCTAAGAATATTGGGCAATGGAGGAAACTCTGACCCAGCCATGCCGCGTGAATGAAGAAGGCCTTCGGGTTGTAAAGTTCTTTTAATCGTGAAGATGATGACAGTAGCGATAGAAAAAGCACCGGCTAACTTCGTGCCAGCAGCCGCGGTAATACGAAGGGTGCAAGCGTTGTTCGGATTTACTGGGCGTAAAGCGTCCGTAGGTGGTTTGTTAAGTCAGGGGTGAAATCCCAGGGCC
>Ga0247609_10001754_pt1 | contig 24763 bp, 27 predicted proteins | sample 172DNAGHGlowgp2_FD_193487 | JGI IMG/M metagenome (GOLD analysis project Ga0247609, IMG submission 193487) | Sheep rumen microbial communities from Palmerston North, Manawatu-Wanganui, New Zealand - 1728 DNA GHGlow gp2 | ecosystem: Host-associated > Mammals > Digestive system > Stomach > Rumen ...
CTTTATTCTGCCTTTTATAATTGGATTTATATTTTTTATGCTTAAGCCGCTTGTTCAGTCGCTTAACATGGCTCTTTCTGATGTAACAATTTCTACTCAGGGCTTTGAGCTTGCCTATAACCATTTTGCAAACTTTAAGAGAGCTTTCTTAATCGATGCTGAGTTTAACCGAATGCTTGTAGAAGGAATTGTTCAGATGTTCTTCCGTTCCATTGCTACAATCGTATTCAGTTTCTTTGTTGCTTTGCTTTTGAATCAGAACTTCAAGGGACGAACTCTTGCACGTTCAATCTTCTTCCTTGCTGTAATTCTTTCTTCTGGTGTTCTTGTTGGTCTTGAAAATAACAACTCCCTCATGGCACAGCTTAAAGATACAATCGAAGAAGCGGGTAGTGCAAACACCATTACACAGGTTCTTGAAAAAGTTCTTGTTCCTAATACACAGGGCTTGGGTGGAATCAGTTCCAAGATGTTTGCAAAGGTATTCGAAATCATTGATGCAATTTACGACGTTGCAATGGCTTCTGGTATTCAGATTATCATCTTCCTTTCTGGTCTTCAGAATATTTCTCCTAGTATGTTCGAAGCTGCTCAGATGGAAGGTTGTACAGCTTGGGAAAGTCTTTGTAAGATTACTGTTCCAATGGTAAGTCCACTTCTTCCTGTTTGCTGGGTTTATACAATCGTTGACTTCTTCATGAAATCAGATAACCAGATTATGACAAAAATCAACGACAACGTAATTGCCCTTCAGTATGGATTTGGTTCTGCAATGGCATGGGCATACTTCATTGTATGTATTGCCTTGATTGGAATTTCCTCACTGATTATTTCAAAGGTGGTATACAATTATGACTAAGAAAGGTAAGAAAGAAATGACTCCTACAGCGTTGAATTCCTCTGCACCTGTACACGCAACCTTCTGGGAGCGTAACGAGGCTTCGGATGGTATTCTTCTTAAGGAAACAATCAAAAAGTATGCCATCTCAATTTTCAGAGGCATCCTTTTGTTCGGTATGTGCTTTATGATTATCCAGCCTATCTTAAATAAAATTTCGGTAAGCTTGATGTCAGAAAGAGACTTGTATGATACAACAATCATTCTTGTTCCAAAGCACTTTTCTATAAATAACTGGAAAATTGCATCAACAATTATTGAATACAAAAAGACTTTGTTTAATACGGTATGGGTTTCTCTGCTTGTATCTATTATTCAGGTTTGTGTATGTAGTGTTGTTGGTTACGGATTTTCACGATTCCAGTTTCCGCTCAAGAAATTCTGGTTCTTCTGCGTTATTCTTATAATCGTAATTCCTCCACAGACAATTTCTACTTCTTTGTTCCTGCATTTCCGTTACTTTAATTTCTTTGGTAAAACAATAAACCTGCGAGGTAATATTATTCCATATATTCTGCTTTGTCTTACAGGACAGGGCTTAAAGAACGGTTTGTATATCTTTATGATCCGTCAGTTCTTTATGGGCTTCCCATTTGAACTTGAAGAGGCTGCCTATGTAGACGGCTGTGGACCATTTGCAACCTTCTTTAGAATCATGGTTCCTGGTGCAAAACCAATTATTACTTCTTGTTTCTTGTTCTCATTTGTATGGCAGTGGACAGACAGCTTCTATTCAAACCTCTTCTTAGGTAATGTAAAGATGCTTTCTATTGCTCTTACAACTGTAGTAGATAAGTTTGGTATTTATCTTAATGCCTTGAATAACGGTGTTGGTTCCGTAATTGCTCCTGTAGGTTATGCAAACGCAGTACTTTCTACAGCAATGCTTCTTGGAATCTTCCCTGTAATTATTCTTTATGTATTCTGCCAGAGACTCTTCGTAGAAAGCTTGGCAAGTACTGGTGTTAAGATGTAGTTAAAAAGAGGTATTTTACCTAATAAAAATAAGATATTTCACCTAAATTTTTATTTTACAAATACAAATTTAGGTGTTATACTATATATTAAATTGATTATTTGCCCTTGGGCTTATAAAAAATAAAAAAAAGGAGTTTTTTTTATGAAAAAAATTACGTTAGTTGCATTGTCAGCAGTGCTCGTTTTGGCTCTTGCTGGTTGTGACAAGAAAGGCGGATCATCTGCTGCTGCAATTAAAGCTGCTGCAAATGGTGACTATTCTAAGTTGAAGGTAGAAAAAGACCCTGCAACAAAGAAAGCTTATGACTTCGGTGGAATGGAAGTTACAATTTACGACTGGTGGTCAAACCCAGATGCTTTACCAGCTTCTAAATCACAGGAAGATCAGGCTAACTATCGCAAGTATCTTGAAGAAACATATAACTTCAAGTTAGTTCAGAAAGACCTTCAGGCTGGTTGGGGTGGACACCCTGCTGAAGTAGCTGACTACTGTATCACAGGTGGTGACGATGCTCGTATCTTCATCATCGATCAGCGTTCAGCTTTGAGCGGTGCTCAAAACGGTCTTTGGGCTGATATTTCTAAGGTTCCTGATATTGACTGGAACAAGAAAAAGTGGAACAAAGCTGTTTGTTCAGTTCTCCCAGGCTATACATTCGCTGTTGGTATGCCAGAACCACGTCAGTGTATCTTCTTCAACAAGCGCGTTCTTCAGGAAAACGGATTTAATCCAGATGAACCATATGATCTCCAGAAAGCTGGAAAATGGACATGGGCTAAGTTCGAAGAAATGTGTGATGCTTTGACAAAAGATACAAACAACGATGGTATCATCGATCAGTATGCTCTTTCTGGTTTCAACTCAGAATTTGCTGCTCCTGCTATCTACTCTAACGGTGGACAGATTACAGGTCGTGATTCAAATGGTAAACTTTACCTCGATACAGGCGACAAGACAATGGAAGCTTGGAACTGGGTAAAAGATATCTTTACAAAGTACAACAAACCTGCTGAAGAAGGTGCTAACTGGGACTACTTCAAGTCTGACTTCTTGAATGGTTTCACAGCATTCTACAACGATCAGGAATACGATGCACAGCCAAATGGTATGCTCGCAGACATGAAAGATGACTGGGGTATGGTATGTTTCCCTCTTGGACCTAACGGTGACGGAAAATACTTTACTATGAACCAGGACAACATGCTCATCATTCCTGCTTACTATCCACAGGAAAAAGTTAACAAGATCTTCAAGATTTATGACTTCTGGTCAGATGATGTTCCAGGATATGAAGATGAAGATTCTTGGAAGGAATACTACTACGGTTCATTCCGCGATACACGTGCTGTTGATGAAACAATGCAGTACATGATGGACAACTCTAAGTCTTGGGATGCTTGGCTTGTTCCAGGCTTCAACTGGGCTCCAATTTCATGGTCAGTTTGTGCCGGTGCAGATCCACAGGAAACAATCGAATCTATGAGAAACGAACTCCAGGCTGCTTTGGATGACATCAACGAATAATTCGTAATCATCTAAAGTGAATAAAAAGGACATCTTTTATAAGGTGTCCTTTTTTTATTTTAAAGAAATAATCTCTTTATAACCCAGGTAATTTAGATTTTATTATTGTTCTGTGAAAGATGAATTTATTTTATATTATAAGATAAGTGAAAATATAAGAAGAAATTGTAAAGTTCAGATACGGAGTGGAAAATGACAGACGGCTGCATCTGAGTGGGGACCGGTCATAGAAGAAATCCGAGGAGTTGCTTGCAAACCGCAGGATTTCTTCACAACCCAGCTCAGCCCGCAGCCGGTTGGTATTTTCCACGGGAGTACCTGAACTTTACAATTTGAATGTGTTATTATAATTGAAACTACCCATATAATCATATATAATAAAATTATGTCTACTCACGGAACAATAACAAAAGATAATCATGCAGCACTCTGGCACGGACGTTTTCTTGAAGGCCCTGACGCTGCTGCAGTAAAGTTTGAAACTTCAATTAAAGATGATATGCGCATGGTAATGGTTGATATAGAAGGAAGTATTGCTCATGCAAAAATGCTTTCAAAACAAAAGCTCATTTCAAAAGATGAAGAAAAAGAGATAGTGCAGGGCCTGCTTTCTATAAAAGACGACCTGCTTAGCGGTAAAGACAAAGATGGAAAAACTTTCACCGTAGACTTATCTGCCGAAGATATACATTCATTTATCGAAGCAACCCTTACAGACAGAATAGGCGAGCCTGGTAAAAAAGTTCATACAGGCCGCAGCCGTAACGACCAGATTGCTTTAGACGAACGCCTTTACTTAAAACATCAGATAAAGGTAATGCAAAAAGAACTGTTGGCTTTGTTAAAAACTCTTACATCAATTGCACAAAAAAATAAAGAAACAATTATGCCGGGCTTTACTCATATGCAGCATGCCCAGCCTGTAACTCTGGCACAACATTTGTGTGCCTGGGCCTGGATGTTTACCCGTGATTTTACAAGACTTTCAGATGCAGCAAAACGTGCGGACCTTAGCCCTATTGGTTCCGGTGCCCTTGCTACCAGTGGTCTTCCATTAAACCGCGAATACGAAGCTTCTTTGCTGGATTTTGCCGGAGTTACCCAAAACTCTCTTGATACAGTTTCTGACCGCGACTATTACCTCGAAACTGCAGCAGCCCTTTCTTTAATTCAAATGCATCTTTCTCGTGCCTGCGAAGAAATAGTCCTTTGGTCTACAACAGAGTTTTCTTTTGTAGAACTCAGCGAAAAATGGAGTACAGGCTCTTCAATTATGCCTCAGAAAAAAAATCCGGACTTTGCAGAGCTTATCCGGGGAAAAACAGGTCGCGTTTATGGAGATATGGTTGCGCTTTTTACAATGATGAAAGGCCTTCCTCTTTCTTATGACCGCGACATGCAGGAAGATAAATCATCTTTCTTTGAAGCCTACGATACTGTACTTTCAGGACTTCAGATTTTTACACAAATGGTAAAAACTGCCAGCTGGAATAAAAAGGCAATGGCTCAGGCTTGCGAAGGTGGTTATCTTAATGCAACAGATGTTGCAGATTATCTTGTTCGAAAAGGCATGCCATTCCGAACAGCCCACGGTGTTTCTGCAAGACTTGTACGCACAGCAATAGAAAAAAACTGTCGTCTTGAAGATCTTGATTTTGCAGAATTCAAAAAAGAATCGGAACTTTTTACAAAAGACATTTTTCAGAAAATCACAACTAATGAGTGTGTAAATGCACGTACCATTACCGGAGGTCCGTCTCCAAAAGCGGTAGAAAATCAGCTTGCACAGCTCGAAGCCTTTATAAAGGAAAACGCCCTCTCATCAAAAAAATCAGCATCTGATGACTGGGATAAAATATTTGAAAATTTTTCGTAATGATTTTTGGAGGAATCATAAAATGAAAAAAATTACTTTAATACTTGTAGCTGCAATGTGTATCCTTGCTGCGCCAACTTTTGCAAAAGCTAAGTCTTCTAAAAAGGCCAAGGCTTCAAAAAATAAAACAGTAGTTGCCGGAGAAAAGTTCTTTAAAGATCCAAAAACAAAGAAAGCTTATGATTTTGGAGGACTCACAGTTTATATTAATGACTGGTGGTCAAACCCAAATGCAGCTCCCTCTTCAAAATTCGAAGAAGATCAGAGAGCCTTTAGAAAGAGTCTTGAAGATACCTATAATTTCAAAGTAATTCAGAAAGATCTTGGCGCCGGCTGGTCAGATCATCCTTCTGAGGTTGCAAACTATTGTATAACCGGTGGTGACGATGCCCGCATTTTTGTTATAGACAGCCGCTCTGCTTTGTCTGGTGTTGCAAACAATCTTTGGGCAGACCTTTCAAAAGTGCCTGATATTAACTGGAAAGATAAAAAATGGAATAAAGCTGTTTGTTCAGTTCTTCCAGGTTATACCTTTTCTGTAGGAAAGCCTGAACCACGTCAGGTTATTTTCTTTAATAAAAGAGTTCTTCAGGAAAACGGTTTTGACCCTGATGAGCCATATAATCTTCAGAGAAAAGGCAAATGGACCTGGGAAACTTTTGAGAGCATGTGTCAGGCCCTTACCAAAGATACAGATAACGACGGTATTATTGATCAGTATGCTCTTTCCGGTTTTAATACAGAATTTACACTTCCTGCAATTTATTCAAATGGTGGACAGCTTACCGGTCGCGATAAAAATGGAAATATCTATCTCGATACAAGCGACAAAACAATGGAAGCTTTAAACTGGGTAAAAGAAATCTTCTTAAAGTATAACAAGCCTGCAGAAGAAGGTGCTAACTGGGATTATTTCAAATCTGATTTCTTAAACGGAAAAACAGCCTTCTATAGTGACCAGGAATACAATGCACAGGCAAACGGTATTCTTGCAACAATGAAGGATGACTGGGGTATGGTTTGTTTCCCGCTTGGACCTAATGGTGATAAAAAATATTTTTCAATGAACCAGGATAATATGTTTGTTATTCCGGCCTGCTATTCAAAAGATAAAATCAACAAAATTATGAAGATTTATGATATCTGGACAACAACTGTTCCTGGTTATGAAGATGCAGATGCCTGGAAAGAAGGCTACTATGGCTGTTTCCGCGATACCTATGCTGTTGATGAAACTATGCAATACATAATTGATAATTCGAAATCTTGGGATGCCTGGCTCATTCCTAACTTTAACTGGCAGCCAATTGCCTGGAATGTTTGTGGTGGTATGGACCCTGCAGAAGTTATTGAGTCTATGAGAAACGAACTTCAGGCCGCCCTTGATGATATTAACGAATAAAATAATTTAAAAGGAGAAAAATAAATTATGAAAAAAATCGCATTGATTATTGCTGCACTTGCATTGCTTGTTAGTGCTCCGGCTTTTTCAAAGGCAAAGAAAACTAAGAAGGCAAAGAACGCAAATCCTGTAGAAGCTCTTAAGGCTCGCGGAACTTTTGTTCTTGGTCTTGATGATTCTTTTCCACCTCTTGGATTCCGTGATGATAACAACGAAATTGTAGGATACGATATTGATCTTGCTAAAGAAGTTGCTAAACGTCTTGGTGTTAATTTCAAGGCTCAGCCAATCGACTGGGATGCTAAAGAAATGGAGCTTGAAACAGGAAAGATTGACTGTATCTGGAACGGCTTTACTATTACCGAAGACCGCAAGGCAGCTCTTTCTATGACTTTTGCTTATCTTGATAACGAGCAGGTTGTAGTTGTAAGAAAAGACAGCGGCATTAAAACTCTTGCCGATATGAAGGGTAAGATTATTGGTATTCAGAGCGGTTCTTCTGCTCAGGAAGCTTTGGATGACAATGCCGATTTTAAGAAAGCTCTTGCAGACATTGTTTCATATAAAGACAACATTACAGCTTTGAACGATCTTAAAATTGGCGGTGTAGACGGTGTTGTAATGGACAGCGTTGTAGCAAATTATTCAATTGCACAGACTGGTGAACCATTCGAAGTTCTTGAACAAGCTCTTGCTAACGAAGAATACGGAATTGGTTTTAGAAGAAAGGAAACAGAACTTCGTGCCGAAGTTGAAAAGATTCTTCGCGCTATGGCTGCAGACGGAACAATTGCCGCTATTTCTGTAAAATGGTTTGGTAAAGATATTTCTGTTGTAGGAAAATAGATGAATGTCATTCTCGGGCTTGACCCGGGAATCCCAAAATGGAGAAGTCCTTGATTTCTGAACGCTACGTCAAGATGATAATTGCGATGCTCAAAGCTTCTGTGACATCGCTTGAAGTATTCTTTCTTACCTTGCTCTTTGCAATACCCTTTGCTATGCCTGTTGCAATGGGAAGAATGTCAAAAAATAAATGCCTTTCCGGAGTAACAAATGTTTTTCTTCTTATAATAAGAGGAACTCCACTTATGCTGCAGCTGCTTGTTGTTTACTTTGGACCGGGGCTTTTTATCCGCTGGCTTAATGATATTGGATACGATATATCTTTCCGCTGGAATAGATTTGCCGCTGCTATAATTGCTCTTAGTATAAACTATGCTGCTTATTTTGCAGAAATCTATCGTGGTGGAATTGAGTCTATTCCAAGAGGCCAGTACGAAGCCTGTAAGGTTTTAGGCTATACATCAAGTCAGACTTTCTTCCGCATTATATTGCCGCAAGTAATTAAACGCATTGTACCTGCAATGGGAAACGAAGTTATAACTTTGGTAAAGGATACTGCTCTTGTTTCGGTAATAGGCGTTTCGGAATTGCTGATGGTTGCAAAGGAGAGACAGGGAGCCTTGTTCTCTTTTGCACCATTATTTATTGCCGGTGTTTTCTATTTCTTTATGAACTGGATTGTTTCTGTCGTTTTCCGAAGATTAGAAAAGAAGTTAAGTTATTATAATTAAGGCGGCATAAATTGGAAGAAATCATCAGCATTGAAAATTTAAAAAAATCCTTTGGTGGCCTTGAGGTTATAAAAGGCATTTCATTTTCTGTTCATAAGGGCGAAGTTTTTGGAATCATCGGCCCAAGTGGAAGTGGAAAATCTACAATCCTTCGATGTATTTCTCAGCTTGAAGAAGTAACAGAAGGTACAATAAAAATCTGTGGTCAGACTCTTGTAGAAGACGGCAAATACTGCAATAAAGAAATGCGTCATGCAATCATCTTAAAGAGCGGCCTTGTCTTTCAGAATTTTAATCTCTTTCCTCATTATTCAGTTTTGCAGAATGTTATGCAGCCTCAGAGGAGGGTATTAAAAAAATCTCATCAGGAAGCTTACGAAACTGCTCTTGCGCTTTTAGACCGCATGGATCTTGCAGATAAGGCAGATTCATATCCATGTCAGCTTAGTGGAGGCCAGCAGCAGCGTGTTTCCATTGCCAGGGCTCTTGCGCTTAAACCGGAAGTCCTGCTCTTTGATGAACCAACATCGGCACTTGACCCGGAGCTTACAGGTGAAATCCTTAAAGTAATAAAAGAGCTTGCTGCCGATAAAATGACAATGGTTGTTGTAACTCACGAAATGGCTTTTGCCCGCGATATTTCTTCTCACATTATTTTTATGGATGGTGGTATAATTGTAGAAGAGGGCAGCCCAGAGAATGTTATAAACCGGCCAAAACAGGAAAGAACTAAAGCCTTCCTTTCAAGGTTCAATACTTGAACAAAGTCTTAAAATCAGTTATTATATTCTCTCAATATGCACAATAGGAATTATTGTGTCCAAAATGGTAAAATCTGGTGCTGGAAACAGCATCATGGAGGAATAAATGGTCAAAATCAGACTTAAGAGATTCGGTGCTCAGAAACGCCCATGCTACCGTGTAGTTGTTCAGGACTCACAGAAGCCTCGCGACGGTGTTTGTATCGAAGAAATTGGAACTTATCAGCCAATCGCAAAAGAAGCTGATCAGGTTTCAATTGATTTGGAACGCGCTAAGTACTGGATTGGAGTTGGTGCACAGCCAACAGACATTGTCAAGAAATTGATTAATGTTCAGTCTGCCAAACAGGCAAAGTAATTTACAGAGGAGCAGAAAATGGAAAAAGACCTGATTGAATACATCGCAAAATCATTGGTCGATGATCCGTCAGCTGTATCTGTAAATGAAACCGAGGGCGAAAAGGGCATGGTGCTCCAGCTCAAGGTTGCGGACAATGACATTGGTAAGGTAATCGGTAAATATGGCCGTATTGCTAAAGCAATGAGAACTGTCCTGAGCGCTTCGGCAGTAAAAGACGGCAAGCGTTACAGTCTTGATATTCTTGATAACTAGTTTGCTGGAATATTGCTGATGGAAAAAGAACGTTTGGTTGTTGGTTTCATCCGCGGCTCACACGGCTTTGAGGGTGAAAGTAAAGTAGAAAGTAGCTCCGGAGAGTATGAGCACTTGCTCAAACTGGAGGAAGTTACTTTACAACATGGTGAATCGTCTAAAGAAGTAAAGGTTGAATCGGTTTCTTTAGGACATGCGGTTGCCTATGTTAAGTTTGCCGGAATTAATTCAGATACCGAAATACGAAAGTACAACGGCTGGGAAATTTTAGCAGACAGAAAATACTGCAAGCCTTTGAAAAAAGACGAGTGGTATATTGCCGATTTACAAAATTGTTCCCTTGTTTATGAAGGGAAAGACGATCCGGCAACGTCGGTTGCGCCTAAGGTTGTAGGAACAATCACAGACGTATTGGAAGGCGGCGGGGGTAACTTGTTAGAAGTGTCACTCGCCGAGAGTTGTGACCGAAAGGTTCTTGTACCTTTTAATAAAGAGTTTATTGGAAGGGTTGATATTAAGAACAAAACGGTGCAATTAATGCACCTCTGGATTCTGGAGTAATTCCATGAAATTTACTGTGCTGACCTTATTTCCAGATATCGTAAAGGCTTTTTTTGAAAACTCAATCATGGCCAAAGCGGTAGAAAAGGAAATTATTGCATACGATCTGGTGAACATCAGAGATTTTGCTGCTGATAAGCACCATACCTGTGATGACGGAACGTACGGAGGTGGAGCAGGACAATTAATGCTGCCCGAACCACTTTCAAAAGCACTTGATAGTGTAAATGCCCGCAAGAAGTATGTTATTTACGTTACTCCAAGCGGAAAGCAGCTCACTCAGAAAGTTGCACAAGATTTGAGTCACAAAGACGAGCTTGTTTTTATCTGTGGTCGTTACGAAGGTATAGACCAGAGAATTATTGATTCGTATGTTGACCTGGAGCTTTCAATCGGCGACTATGTAATGTCTTCGGGCGAAGTTGCGGCAACAGTTGTAATTGATACTGTTTACCGTCTGGTAGATGGGGTTATTAAGCACGAATCATTGGAAGAAGAAAGTTATTGTGACGGACTTTTGGAGTACCCCCAGTACACCCATCCCGAAGATTGGAAGGGAATGAAGGTTCCACCGGTTCTTTTGAGCGGGAATCACGAGGAGATCCGAAAGTGGCGGCTTAAAAAGCGGCTTGAAAAAACTCTTGCAAACAGACCAGATATGATTGTCACTGCAAGATTAACAGGCGAGCTATCTGAAGAAGCCGAAAAGATGATTGAGGAAATTACTTGCGTAAATGGAAAAAGCGTTAAAAAAAAGTCACGAAAGTGAGTTTTTTAGCTTTTACCTTGAAAACGCACAGAGCAAGCTATGCTTGCGACTTATTGTAGATTAAAAGGAGGTCCAAAAATGGATCTTATTAAAACTATCGAAGAAACACAGAAAAGACCTGGAGCTCAGGACTTCAATGTTGGAGACACTGTAAAAGTATTCTTCAAGATTATTGAAGGTAAAACAGAACGTATTCAGGTTTACGAAGGTGTTGTTCTTTGCAAGAAGAACGAAGGTGCACGCAAGACCTTTACAGTTCGCAAGATTTCTTACGGTGTAGGTGTAGAACGTGTATTCCCTTATAACAGCCCACGTATCCAGAAGGTTGAAGTAGTTCGCCCTGGTAAAGTACGCCGCTCTAAGCTTTACTACCTCCGCGATAAGGTTGGTAAGGATGCTAAAGTTAAGACTTTGGTTGGTGCAAAAGTTACAGCTGCTATGCAGGAACGTAACGCCCGCGCTGCCGAAGCTGCCAAGGCCAAGGAAGCTGCTGCAAATGCCGCTCCAGCCGAAGGTGCAGAAACTCCAGCAACAGAAGCATAATGTGTAAGGCCGCTGGCGGCCGGTGTTAAATAGGAGACCGTTAAAAAAATTGCGAGAGCAATTTTTAGGTCATCCAATTTGAAAAGATCGAACCTATAGTTCGGTCTTTTTTTTTTGTCTTTCTTATGTTAAACTCTTTTTATGGTACACGGGGGGATTTCCGTTTATACAGGGCAGCTTTCTCGACTGGGGATACCCAAACAGACTTTACGGGATGGTAGCCAGGTTCTTGTGCGCATTATTGCCGATAAGGGAGGCGGACGTTATGAAGGCTCTGTAGCGGGGGCTCGGGTTTCCATTACTTCTAAACAACCGCTGGCAACAGGGACTTCCTTTACTGCAAGTATCACTTCTAAAAACGGTCAGATTCTTCTTACCCCAAATCTTGGGGAAGCATCAAATATTAGTCAGCAGACTTTTGAACTTGCTTTAATGCAAAATGAAGAGCTTGCATCTTTTATTCAAAATCTGGGGCTGCCGGCAGATACTCTTGCTTTTCATCTTTTGCAGCAGACAAAACAGCTGGGTATGAAAATGGACTCTACCTTGCTTTCAAAAATCTACAATCTTTCTGTTAAATTCAAGGGTAAAGAAAAACGTGCTGCGGAATTACTTTCGATACTTACAAAAAAAGGAATTGATTTTTCTGAAGAAGATTTGCTGGCTCTTTTAGAAGAGCTTGATTCAAACCCGGACGAGCAGGGGGACCATAAAAAATCAGACTCACAGCAATACAAATTACTAAATAAAATAAACAGCATAAAAAATACCTGGCAGCTGCTTCCTTATGAAATCCTTTCGGCAATGGGGCCGCTTGCAAAAGGCTCTCTTGGATTTTATATAGATGAAGCGGCTAACCTTAAACTTTTGAATCTTGAATGTAAGTGGCTAAGGAACAATCACAAATATCTTTTTAGTCTTGAGTATGAAAAGGGGCTCTGCCGTAATATTAAAATGAGCGGAGAAGGGCCGGACCTTTCAAAACTGGCAGCACTTCTTGACCAAAGACTTTTGGCCATGGGTAAAGAAATCTGCATTGAGCTTGTAGAGCCAGAACTTATAGAAGGAACTGCCTGCGGACAGGAAGAGTTTTTTGCTTTTGGAGGTGAAGTATGAAAGAAGTGCCACTTTCTAAACAAAAAGCAGTTGCTCTAAAATATCCTCAAGGCGCCCAGGCTCCATTTGTAATTGCAAACGGAAAAGGTCTGCTTGCAAAAAGAATCCTGGAAGAAGCTCAGGCAAATGATATCAAAATAGAAGAAAATACACCGCTTGTAGAATTTTTGTCGGAAGTAAAAGTCGGCAGTCTTGTTCCTCAGGAATCCTGGGAAATCCTGGCACAAATTTTCAGCCTGATTTTAGCTGAGGAGGAGTCCCGCGGTTCCTGATAAGTCTGCGGTCCCTGAGCCTGTCGAAGGGCCTGAAGGAGTAATTTAAATGAATACTAAAGAGATTGGAAATAAGGGAGAATCAAAAGCCACAGATTATCTTACTTCAAAAGGATTTTCAATAATTGAGCGAAATTACAGGACAAATGGCGGAGAAATTGATATAATAGCAGGTAAAGATAATGTTCTTGTATTTGTAGAGGTAAAAAGTCTGCCAAATGGTAGTCCTGAGCTTTTGCAAACTGAACTAAATCGCCGGAAATTGCAAAGAATTGTAAAAAGTTCTAAATGTTTTCTGTTAAAACATCGACAATATAGTAACAGTTATGTCAGATACGATGTAATTGTTATTGATATGCCAGGTTATCCTGATGTGTATCATATTGAAAATGCTTTTACGGAGCTTTTATGACAGCGGGTGGAATTTCAACGGCGACAACTACAATGGTTCTGGAAAAAACGGATGATAGCAGATTGTCACCACGTCTTCTGGAATTGAGGAAAAAAATTCATAGTGAGGAATATCTCGAAAGTGCCATTCAGCGTATTGCTATGGTAATCAGTAAAAAACTTGTCGAGAATCCTGAAGAATTGAAATTGCAGGAATAATATGGATAAGCGTCGCAACAGAAAGCGTTCAAACTGGAACGGACAAAAAAACAACCAGCAGAAAAATCAAAATCAGAATCAAAACCAGAATCAGAATTCTGACTCAAAACAAAAAAAAGTATTTCAGTTTAATCATACAATCTACGAGAACGAAGAATCAAAACGCGAACGCCAGAAGGCAATTCTTGAAATTAAAACTCGCGAAACTATCTGCGCAAAATGTGGCCAGCCAATCACCGAACTTGCAAGTTCTTTATGCGACAAAAAAACAGGAGCACCTATTCATTTTGATTGTGCCCTTAAAGAAGTTGAAGCCGGCGAAACTTTAGGCGAAAAAGAAAAAGTAGCATATATTGGTCAGGGACGCTTTGGCGTTCTTTATTATGAAAACCCTCGTGACCAGAGAAAATTTGTAATCAAAAAAATCATTGAATGGGAAGACCGCGAAAAAACGAGCGAATGGCGCGATGAACTTAGTGGTCTTTACAGCAAAGTAGAATAATCCCAAATGTATATTACAGTTCTTTGCCGCGTTGTAGATAACTACGGCGATATTGGCGTTGCATGGAGAATGTGCAGACGCCTGAAAAAACTTAATCCGCAAAATACAATTTCTCTTATTGTTGATAATCTTCTTTCATTTAACCGTATTTGTGATGAAGTTGATAATGAGGCCGATTTTCAAACAATTATGGGAATTGATGTTTATAAGTGGCAGGCTTCTGATTTTTGCCATGAGCAGTTTGTGCGCAATGATGGAGAAAAGCTTTCTCTTATTTTGGAGCTTTTTCAATGCGGCCGCCCCGACTGGATGGAGCGCATTTTATTTGAAGAAAAACTCCAGCGTACTGTTCAAATTATTATGATTGATTATCTTACTGCAGAAAAATATGCTGAGGATTTTCATTGCTTAAAGTCTCTTACCCGAAGTGCAAAAGTCCAGAAGGTAAATTTTATGCCGGGCTTTACGGAGCGCACAGGTGGACTTATTATTGATGATGAGTGGGAGCAGCTGCCTGATTATAATGAAAAGGGGCCGGTGCTGGTCTTTACATATACTATGGGTAAAGGGCTGTTAGAAAATACGGGGTCGAAGGGCCAGTTATTAAAACCAATCCCATACATGAACCAGACCGACTGGGACAAAATGATGAAGCAATGTTCTGCCCTCATAATCCGTGGTGAAGAAAGCATGAGCCGGGCCTGTTTGAGCGGCATACCTTTTATCTGGCAGGCATATCCGCAGAGTGAAGAATACCAGCTGGTAAAGGTTAGGGCACTGCTGGAAAGGATGAAGCCGCATTTTGCTGCTGAGGATTTTGAAATTGTTGAAAAGGCTTGGATGAATATTAATGACAGTAATGCAATGCCCGAAAATGACCATTCAACAATGTCGGGGTCCCTGAGCCTGTCGAAGGGCCCTTATGAACAATTCTTCTCTAATCTAAAATCTCTCCGCCCTGGCTTTGTATCTTTTGCACAATCCCTGAGAAAAAACGGGGACCTTTGCGCTAACTTAATGACATTTATAAATAAAATTGATATAATAAATAGATAATTTTTTATGAATCTAATAAAGAGGTAAATATTATGTTAATGACTTCACAGTTAAAAGTTGGAACAGCATTTATGTATGAGGGAAATCCTCTTATCGTACAGAAGATGCTCGGTCAGCGTTCTGGACGTGCCGGTATGGTTACAAGCCTTCGTGTAAAGAATCTTGTTACAAACTCAACAATGGATCTTGGTATTGATGCCGGTGAAAAATTTGACGAAGTAGATCTTGAATCACATGTAACAAAGCTTTCTTACATTGATGGTGATACTTTTGTATTCATGGATCAGGATACTTACGAACAGTTTGAACTTGCTAAGGATGATCTTGGTGACTATGCAGGATACATTACTCCTGATGATGATCTTGAAATCAACCTTACATTCTACGAAGGATCTCCTGTAGGTATTGATCTTCCTGTACGTGTAACACGTCAGGTTACTTACTGCGAACCAGGTGTTAAGGGTGATACTTCTGGAAAATCTATGAAGCCTGCTACACTTGATACAGGAATTGAAGTACGTGTTCCATTGTTCATCAACACAGATGACAAGATTGTAATTGATACACGCGACGGCTCATTCCTCGAAAGAGCAAAAGACTAACAATAAATAATTAAAAATACAACATATTAAATATTAAAATTCATAGCTGATTTCCGACTGGACGCCAACTGGCGTCCAGCTCGCCCAAAATACCGGGGAAACTGCGGACTTTGGCAAGGTGGTTTTTATGATTACTTTGAAATTTGGTGGAACGTCCATGGCAAATGCCAGACGTATCCTTGCTTCTGCGGATATTATTATTAACCGCGCTAAAGAAGACAGACTGGCAGTCATTGTTAGTGCAGTGGCTGGTGTTTCAAATGCTCTTCAGGCAGCAATAGATGCTTGTACAGGCGGAATTTCAGGCAGCAATTATGTTACCGACCTGCGCAACACTCACAACGAAATCTGTCTTGAACTTCAGTCAAAGTTACCAGGCTTTGATGCCGAAAAGACGATGGCGCGACTTGAGCCAAACTTCGAAGAACTCGAAAAGCTCCTTGCCGGATGTGTATCCTTCTGCGAATGTCCCGATACTGTACACTGCCGTATCATGGGTATGGGCGAATTACTTTCGGCTCCTATTATGGAAAACGTTCTGCTTGCAAAAAAGCAGAGCGTAATTTTCCTTGACTCACGTAAATTTGTATTCACAACTGGAAACCAGAAAGAAGGAGAGGCTGATTACTCTGCATGTAACGAAGCCTGTGCTCCTTTCCGCGATGGTGCCAGTCCAACTCAAACAAGAATCCTTTTGTTCCCTGGCTTTATTTGTACCTGGTCTGGTGGACACGGAACAAAACCTGTAATGGGACTTTTAGGCCGCAACGGTTCCGATTTTTCTGCAGCAATTATTGGTGCAAGCCTGCGCGTAAAGCGTGTTGAATTCTGGACTGATGTTGACGGCGTTTATACTGCTGATCCTCGTGTTGTAAAAGATGCAATCCTTGTAAATGATATGTCTTACGAAGAAGCAATGGAACTTTCATTCTTTGGTTCCAAGGTTCTTCATCCAAAGACAATTGCACCTCTGCAGGCAAAGGGCATAGAAGCCTGGAGCTTGAACAGCCACAATCCAAGTGCACGTGGAACCCGTATTGGTAAAGGCCCTTTTGAAAGCCGGGGTAAATCAAGCATCTGCGGTATTTCTTCTCTTAAGCATGTTTCGATGATTAGTGTGGGCGGTTCTCTTATGAGAGGACGCACAGGCATGGCTAGTAAGATTTTCTCTGCCGTTTCTGCTGCAGGTTCTTCTATTCTGCTTATCACTCAATCATCTTCTGAATATACAATCTCTTTCTGTGTTCGCGACAACGAAGCAGATGTAGTAAGAGATGCTCTTGAAGCTAAGTTTGAACTCGAAATCCGCGAAAAACTCATTGACGAAATTGATGTTCGTCAGGACTGCGCAATTGTAAGCGTTGTTGGAGACGGCATGATTGCTAACCGTGGTGTTGCAGGAAAATTCCTTAATGCTCTTTCGAGTCAGGATATCAATATTCTTGCAATTGCTCAGGGTTCAAGTGAACGCTGTATTTCTGCAGTTATCGAAAATGAATATGCAGATACTGCTGTTAAAGCTGTACATCAGTTCTTCTTCCATACTGCACAGACAATCGAAGTATTTGCTTTTGGTGCCGGTACAATTGGTGGAACAATGATTGACCAGATTTACGAGCAGCGCGAAAAACTCTTGCACGAAAATGTAGACATCAAGGTTCTTTGTATTACAACAATTGACGGAATGATTTTGAATGAAGAAGGACTTGACCTTAGCAACTGGCGCGAACAGATGAAAAAGCCTATGTTCCCATTCAACTCAAACAAGAATGTTGATGATATTATTAAATTTGTACGCGAGAAAAAACCGCTTAACCCGGTATTTGTAGATTGTACTGCAAGCTACGATTTACCAGAGCGCTATCTTGATATTATTAATGCCGGTATGAGTATTGCAACTCCAAATAAACGTGCAAACTCAATGGACATTAATTTCTATCATGAGCTTAGACGTACTGCAAACAAAATGCACCGCCGCTTCTTGTATGAAACAAACGTTGGTGCTGGTCTTCCAATTATTGATACTTTGCAGAACCTTTATAAATCTGGTGACAAGCTTACAAGCTTTAACGGAATTATGTCCGGTTCTCTTTCTTATATTTTTGGAAAACTCGATGAAGGAGTTCCTTTCAGCAAGGCTGTACTTGAAGCAAGAGAGCTGCGTTATACAGAACCTGATCCTCGCGATGATTTGAACGGAATGGATGTTGCCCGCAAGGGACTTATTATTGCCCGAGAATCCGGCTACGACATTGAGCTTTCTGATATTACAATGTATAACGTGTTCCCTGATGATTTTGATTCAAGCGGAACTGTTGATGAATTCCTTAAGAAGCTTCCGCAGGTTGATGATTACTTTGCAAAGAAAATTGCAGACCTTAAAAAGAAGGGCAAGGTTCTTCGCATGGGTGCAACAATCAAAGATGGAAAAGTTAGCGTTGGTATGATGGAAGTTGGTCAGGATGATCCACTCTACAGCGTAAAAGGTGGTGAAAACGCCTTTGTATTCTATACAGAACGCTATCAGCCGATTCCATTAACTGTCCGCGGTTATGGTGCAGGTGCGGGTGTTACTGCTGCAGGTGTATTTGGTGATATTTTGAGAACTGTATCATTTAATATGGAAAGATAGAGGTGCATATGGAAAAATTTGTTCTTAGTGTATTGGTTGAAAACAAGGCTGGTGTACTCAGTCGTGTGTCGGGACTTTTTAGCCGCAGAGGTTACAATATCGATTCTCTTACAGTGTGTGAAACTTCTAACCCTGATCAGTCACGTATGACAATTGTCGTGAAGGGAGACGAATACATTCTTGAACAGATTCAAAAGCAGCTGGCAAAGCTTGTAGAAGTTCTTGCTATTAAAAAGTGCGATTCCGGTTCAACCTGTCAGCGCGAAATGGCTTTAATAAAAGTTCGTGCCGAAGGAACAAACCGCGGAACAATTATTGAAACCTGCGATATTTTCCGTGCTCACATTGTTGATGTGGGAATTGATTCTGTGGTAGTAGAAGCAACCGGAAGCGAAGACAAAATTGAAAGTCTTATCCGCCTGCTTGAGCCATATGGTATTCTTGAGTATGTGAAGACAGGGCTCACCGCAATGGATCGTGGGGCAACTGTAATGTAATGCCCTTCGACAGGCTCAGGGACCCCATGCCTTGTGCTTCCTGAGCTTGTCGAAGGATACAAATAATTACAACTTTACCCATTTAGAATGGGATAATTCAAAAACACCAGGCTTGGATGAATTACACTCTCCAAGCCTGAATATTTTAACGGGGAGAGGGAAGATTTCATCTGCTATGTGGATTGCTTCGTCACTGGGTTCCTCGCAATGACGACGGGCTTTGTGAATAAAATCTAAGCAGCTTTTTATAATTCCATCATCAGTTTGAATTTCAACAGGACACACGAAACTCTCTTTTGTTACATCATATTCCGGCGCCAGAATAGTAATACCCGAAATTTTTTCTTTAGCCTGCTGCACACTTTCAAATTCCGTCCCTATCCAAAGCGGCATTGCACTATACAAAAGCACCTGATTGTTATTTTCAAAAATCTGCCCGATGCACCTTTTCTGAGCCTTTATGAGTTTTAATTCAATATCCGGATGTGGTTTAATTACAATCACGATACATACTAGTATAATTTTTTTTTTATAAATGGTATAGTTTTATATATAATTTTTTATATATGTATTAAATATACAGAATTCATATAAAAAAATAGCGGGAAGCCGAATTTCAGATTACAAAAATGCTCTACACTGCTGCCGCGTAAGCGGCAAAGTATATAATTACAAGGCAGTGTAGCGCATAGGCGGTGAACCGCCGGTTTTGGAATCTGAAATTCGGCTGGTAGCTATTTTTTTACATGAATGCCTCTAAACTTTACAGGTGAAAAAATGAATATAAAACTATTTACAAAAAAAAATATAACAGTATTCTGCATAATCCTTAGTGCAATTTTAATTTTATTAACAACAATCGTTTGTATAAAAAACAGCCGAAACTCCGCTGTAAAATTATCTTCAACACTATCCGACGCCCAGGAAACCCTGATAGCGAAAAATAAACTTGCCCACACCGGCATAATAAAAGAAAAAGGCGAAGCCCAATTTGCCTTTAATGCAAATCACAAAGATATGTTTTACAAGGTCTACGAAAAAGATCAGAGTGCAGCCCTTGTTGTGCGCGTAAAGTTTAATCCAACAGCTTCGCAAAAAGAACTGCTTACAAGCAGAACAGAATTACCTTTCAACCTTGGTATTTTATACAATGAAGACTTTGACAAAAACGGAAAGCTTAAAGAACCTTTAAATACAAAAATTTCAATTTACGCAGATCTTTCAAAAAAATTATCTTACCAGGACACAGAAGCTGTAGTTATAGATTTTTCTATGGGCATTCCAAAGTCGGAGCATTTTGAAAATAATCTGCCGCAAGGTTTTTTTGTAAGCTCAAATGTTGCCTGCCAGATTTTAAGTGCCTGTGCTGCTCCTGCTTTAGTTGGATTTGATAATTCACAGGAAATATCTTTTTATGGATTTTCGTCAAACGGAGGACTTGTAAATTTCCAGAATACCTCTCTTGATTTTTCTGGCGCTTCTCTTATCTTCCCGGTTCAAAATACAAAAAATGCAAGTATGCCTCAATATGTAATCAGGTTTAATGATGACGAGGAACTAAAAGAAAAAACTGTAAAGCTGAGTATAGGCGGAGAAAAACTTTATATTAAAAATTCAAAAAGCGTTTCAAAAATAGAGTTCCCGTCTGCTTCTCTTAAAAATCCATTCAGCAATGCAGAGTTTGCCGATAACCTTCAGGCTGTAAAATCCTTTTTGCTGCAAAGTCTTCCAGTCTTAGAAGAGTATAAGGCTGTTCGTACAGACCCTGGTCTTATCTTAAATTATAATCAGAAAAACTGGCGACAGAAAGAATATGAAGTTTTTGAATGGGACAGGTATAAGGGCATTCTTTTATTTGATATTTTAAACTACGATATTCAGAATGACTTTTTCCGCCGTCTTGCATTTTTTGTAGAAAAGCGGGGCTATAAAGGCCAGCTTTGGAGCGATGAAGTTCTTGCCGACAAGCATGGTTACAACGCCCACGATTATTCTGCCCAATCCCTTGCAGCATTTTTTAATAAAGCAGCAGAAGAAAATTTCCCCCTTAATGACAAAGAACTTTTGCTAAAAAAAATCCTTATTGCAAACGGACTTTTAATAGAAGACGGCCAGATGGTAAAAGCAGGTGAGGGGGGGATTGTTTCAATTTCTCGTGAATCTGACGGGCCTTTACGCTCAAAGCTCCTTGCTCACGAAGCCTGGCACACCTTGTTTTTCCGCGATGAAGATTTTAGAAATTTTGTTGCTGCTGTTTATTACACCTTTGATGCCGATTCCCGCCAATTCCTCCTGGACTTTTTTGAATCGCAGACAAGTCTTGGCTACGATATTGAAGATGAATATTTAATGCACAATGAGTTTATGGCTTATATTATGCAGCAAAGCATTAAGTATGTTCCTGAATATTTTGTTGGAAGAGCAAATCTCTGGTCTGTCCGCGTGTTTACACCAGATCTTGCAAAATATGTGCGCGAAACTAATGCAAAAGGTTTTGAGGATGCGGCAATAGTCTTAAATGATTATGTTCGTGATGTTTACGGAATAAGTGGTGGAAATGTGGCGCTTATAAACCGTTAATCAATCAAAAACATTTTTGCGGCTTCGAGCGTTGTTGGAGGCCCGTGACCAGGCATAAGAATAATTCCATCCTGCTGGGAGAAAATATTATTTTCGATATTTGTGCGCAGAATGAATTCTGAATAGCTTGAGTTTGTGCTTCCCATGGAACCTGCAAATAAAACATCGCCTGTAAAGAAAAGGTTTCCTATTCCATAAACAACAGAATCGGCTGTGTGGCCCGGGATTGTCATGTAGCGTACATTCATTTTTGCAACACGAATTTTTCCATCGCCCATTAAAACGTTTGTATCATTTTTAGCAACTTCCCAGTCGGCAGCATAGATTTTTGGATTATAGATTTTTCGTAAGGTTTTTATTCCGTCTACGTGGCTTCCGTGGTTGTGGGTAATTAAAACTGCGGTAAGTTTAAGGTTATCATTTTCGATTTGCGAAATTATTCCTTCTGTGATTTTACCGGGGTCAATAATAATTGCTTCTTTTGCTTTTTCGTTTACAACAACATAGCAGTTTGAAAAGCCTTTGAGATTTAAGTGGAAGTATACTTTCATAATGAGCCTCCCGAACTTGTAGCATCAATGTCTGAACCGTTTTTCATAGAGTCTCCTTTTTGCAGGGCACTTCCTTTGCGGTCAAATAAGGCTTCGCGTGTATTTGACATTTTGAAAGAAACATTTGTTCTTTCTGAATTAAAAAAAAGCGTATGCTTGAGGTTGCAGTTTTGCATTGAAGTATCAACAAGCGTTGCCATTATGAATCTTGAATTAAACAAATCTGAATCGTCGAAGGAAGACTGATATGCTTTAATGCCGTTGAAATTATCCTGAATCATATCACTCGAAGTGAAGATTGTATGAAAAAAGGTGCTGCCCGAAAAAGATGTAAAAAGTGAATTTGATTTTATGAAGGAACAGTCATTAAAAGTTGCAAAATCAAAAATGCACATATGGGTAAGTACGTTTTCGGCATGGATATTTGTAAAGGTACAGCGGTGAAAATTACAGCCGTAGAACTCTTTATTTGAAAAATCAATATCCTGGAAAATGAGTCCGCTTGCGCATAGACCGATTATCTTTTTATGACTTGCAATATAATTGTAAATATCCTGTTTGATTTTTCCGGGATCGGGAATGTGATCGAGACAATAACTTTTTTCTTCTGTAAGATTGCCTTCCTGGTCAAAGGTAGAAAGGGCATTGTTACGGCAGTGTCTTACAAGACAAGGATTTTCTGTAAACATATCTCTTTTATTTTATATTGAAAAGGTGTATCATTCAAGAATGATTTGCTGGAAATGTAAAAAAGAAATTTCTCTTGAAAAAATTGCCCGTTCGGATGAATGTCCTTTCTGCCATGCCGATCTGCATGTTTGCAGAATGTGTGATTTTTACGAAAGCGGTGCCCATAACGATTGCCGCGAAAGCTCTGCTGATATGGTGACGGATAAAGAAAGGGCAAACTTTTGTGATTATTTTAGGCCTTCTAAAGGGGCCCTTCGACAAGTGGTTGCTGAGGCTCTCGAAGCACAGGGACCGCAGGGGGGACAAGACAAGTCTGCTGCGGCGAGAAATGCCTTTAATGCTCTCTTTGGGGACTAGTAAATGATTGACTTTGCATTTATAGATAGTGGAGTGGGCGGCATTCCTTATATGAATGAGCTCCTGAAAAAACAGCCAGATGCCTCCTGCATATATGTTGCAGATACAGCAAATTTTCCATACGGTCCAAAAAGTCATGAAGAGGTTATTGATTGTGTTCTGCCTCTTGTAGAAAAAATAATAAAGCGTTTTGAACCCCGTGTAATTGTTGTGGCCTGTAACACAATTTCTGTAAATGCACTTGAAGTTTTGCGGAGTAAGTTTACTTCTACAAAATTTGTTGGAACTGTTCCTGCCATTAAGCTTGCAGCCAGTATTTCTAAAAAAAGAGCTATTGGTCTTTTGGCTACAAAGGCTACCTGCGAAAATCCTTATAACCAGGAATTAAAGAATAATTTTGCTGCTGACTGTAAGCTTGTTTGCCGTGCAGACGGAGAGCTTGTTTCTTTTATAGAGAAAAATGGCTTTACGGCAAGTGAGTCTGAACTTGAAGAAGCTGTAAAACCGGCAATGGACTTTTTTATTTCTGAAGGCTGTGATGTTGTGATTTTGGGATGTACACATTTTTTAAATGTAAAAAGTGCCTTTGAGAAGTATGCCCTTCGACTTCTTCGACAGGCTCAGGGACCTCAGGTAACAATTGTTGATTCTGTAGAAGGGGTTGTTAATCATGCTATTGATATCGGGGGTGTTAGTCGTTCGCTTTGCGAACTTACCGAGTTTTCTTCGAAAACTCGCGGGTCTGCTTCTTTATATATCACCGGAAAAACTATTTCTTCTTACGATTTTATCTGCAGCCACTATAATATTGCTTTTGGCGGAAATATTTAAACTTTTTTTAATAAAAAATCTTAAATTACTCAAATTTTTATAGGGGTTTTTACCTAATTCCTAAAAAATTCAAAAAAAATTCTTAAATTATCACATTCAAAAATGGCTTTTCTGGATTTATTATCAAACCATAAAACAATTAAAAACATCTATTAGGAGGAAAATTAGATGAAAAAATTATTTACTGTTGTTGCACTTCTTATGTGCGTAACATGTTTGTTTGCTGCTCCAAAAAAGAAGGCAAAGAAATCAAAGAAAGCTTCTGCTATTAAAATTGGTATTGTTAACAACCCACCTTCAGAATCTGGATACCGCGCTGCTAACGTAAAAGACTTCGAAACTGTATTCACTGCAGCTAAGGGTTATGAAGTATCAACTGCTTACAGCCTTAAGAACGATGAACAGCTCAATGCTGCTTCTCAGATGATCAACGACGGTGTAGACTATCTTCTTATTTCTGCTGCTGCTACAGACGGATGGGAAGCTACTCTTAAGAATGCAAAGAAAGCTGGAATTAAAGTATTCCTCTTTGACCGTATGATGAACGTTTCTGAAGATTTGTACGAAGCTGCTGTAGTTTCTGATATGGCTAAAGAAGGTGAAACTGCAGTATCTTGGCTCAAGGCTCAGAATCTTCCTGAATATAAAGTAATCCATATCCAGGGTGCTATGGGATCTGACGCTCAGATTGGTCGTACAGGTGCTTTGGATGCTGAATTTGCTAAGGGAACAATGAAGAAGGTTGTTCAGCAGACAGCTACATGGGACGAAGCTGAAGCAAAGAAAATTGTTGAAGCTGTTATCAACTCTGGTGAAGATTTCAACGTAATCTATGCAGAAAATGATGGTATGGCTAAGGGTGCTGTTGCTGCTCTTGACGAAGCTGGTATTACACACGGTGTAAACGGAAAAGTAGTTGTTATGGGATTTGACTGCAACAAATGGGCTCTCCGTGAACTTTTGGC